>Ga0207105_1197_pt1 | contig 14626 bp, 13 predicted proteins | sample Alteio_BWMinHeat_77_FD_153569 | JGI IMG/M metagenome (GOLD analysis project Ga0207105, IMG submission 153569) | Enriched cells from forest soil in Barre Woods Harvard Forest LTER site, Petersham, Massachusetts, United States -... | ecosystem: Environmental > Terrestrial > Soil > Temperate forest >... | reverse complement strand
CGGCCGCAATCAAAGCGACCGTCGTGCCTGCCAGCGCCAGAATGCCCTTGCCTGTTCGCGCCCCAACAATCTTTTTCGCTCGCCTCATTGCCCCTCCCACCCTCAAGACGTGTGACACCCGCGCGAGGCAAACAGCCTCGCTGCAAGCGTCATTTGGGAGCCTTGTATAAGGCGGATCAGCAACGCAGTTGCCACCAGTTGGTCAAACTTTTGTCAAGGAGTGGTCGAGCAGACGCGCAGCATCACGCAAACAATTTGTAATCCTGCGGAAATCTTGCGGGAAAGCAAGAACGCGCTACGAATTCAGAGGCTTGTGCTTGAACTTCTTTTGGCCCGTGCTGTAGGGGCCAACGGTATGCCCGTTGCCATACAGCTTGTACTTGTAGGTGGTAAGCCCTTCGAGCCCCATCGGCCCGCGCGCGTGAAGTTTGCTCGTGCTGATTCCGACCTCCGCGCCAAATCCATAGCGAAAGCCGTCGGAAAATCGCGTCGACGCATTCTGAAATACACCCGCCGAATCAACTTCATTCATAAACTTCGCAGCAGCTGCGTCGTCCTCGGTCACGATCGCATCGGTGTGCCGCGAACCATACCGGTTAATGTGATCGATCGCTTCGTCGATCCCGGGCACAACTTTGATCGAGAGAATCAGGTCGCCGTACTCGGTCGACCAATCCTGCTCGGTGGCGCGCACAATTCCTTCTTGCGGCAGCAGCGTCATCGTTTTTGCGTCGCCGCGAATTTCTACGCCCGCTTTTTTCAACCGCTCCGCGATCAATGGCAAATATTTCCCGGCAATCTCTTCGTGCACCAAAAGTGTTTCGGCCGCGTTGCACACAGCGGGATATTGCACCTTGGCGTCGCAGGCAATCTCGACCGCCTTCTCCATATCCGCGTCGCGGTCCACATACACGTGGCAAATCCCATCCCCGTGCCCCAGCACCGGAATTCGGCTGTGCTCGGTGATGTAGCGCACCAGTTCATACGACCCGCGCGGAATAATCAGGTCAACATCGCGATCGAGCTTTAGCAACTCGAGCACGTCCGCGCGCGTCTGCAAAAGCTGCACCGAATCCGCCGGCACTTCGGAAAACTTCTCGAGCGCGACGCGCCACACAGTGACCAGCGCTTCATTGGTGTGCGCCGCCTCCGAACCACCCTTCAATATGATGGCGTTCCCCGATTTCAACGCGAGCGACGCCAATTGAGGCACGACCTCCGGCCGCGATTCGAACACAACGCCTACGACTCCCAACGGGCAGGATTCGCGAAATAGCGTGAGATGGTCGTCCAACTCGGTCGCCATCAACGTGCGCCCGAGCGGATCAGCCAGTCGTGCCACTTCGCGAACGCGCATCGCCATTTCGCCAATGGCCGCCTCGGTCACGCGCAGCCGCTTGAACATCGCCGACGTCATCTTCCCGGCGGCCACCGACGGCTCTGCCGCGCGGTGATCGACCGCATTGGCCTCCAAAATCTGAACGCGCGCCGCTTCGATCGCATCTGCCGCCGCGACCAGCACGGCGTTTCGCCGCTCGGCCGACAACCGTGCCAGTGCGCGCGCCGCTTCGCGCGCACGCCTCGCAATCGCGCCAACCGGTTCCTGCGCCCGCGTTTCGTCTTTGATGGGGGCTGTCTGGCTCATGGCTTTTGCAATAATACAATATTGTCCCGCGTCACGAGCACGGGCGATGACGCCGCGCCCTGCGACTTTTTCCGCCGCGCTTGTTCGGCTTCGTCGCTCGCGCACTTCGCGATTCCCCGCGCAAACTCGCGCCCCTCCGCGTCAAGAATGCTCACCACGTCCATCGGCGCGAAATGGCTTTCGACGCGCATCACGCCCGAAGCCAGCAAACTCGCCTTGCGCTCAGTGATCGCGCGATAGGCGCCGGCATCGACCACCACGCGCCCGCGAACATCGGCCGCGTAGGCAATCCAGCGCCGCTTGCCGCGCATCCGCGTCGAGGGCAAAAATGCGGTCCCGAGCGGTTCGCCAGCAAAAATCCGGTCCAGCGCTTTTGGAGCTTGCCCGCTCGCGATCACGGCGATCCCGCCGCAATTCATCGCGATCTCCGCCGCTTCCAATTTCGTCCGCATTCCGCCGCGCCCATTTTCCGAAGGCCCTGATGCCAGTTTTCTCAACTCCGGCGTAATCTGCGTCACCAGCGGAATCACGTCGGCGGCGGCGCGATCCCCCTTTGCCCCGTTGCGCAGCAGTCCTTCCACGTTGGTCATCAGAACGAGCGAGTCGGCTTCCATGCCGCTCATCACCAGCGCGGCCAGCCGGTCGTTATCGCTAAACACTGGCGTTCGCGGACCGGTGCCCACCGACTCGAGTTCCGCCGTCGAAACCGTATCGTTTTCATTCACAATCGGTAACACGCCGAATCCAAGCAGCTTCTCCATGGTCTGCCGCAAGTTCGAATAACGGCCCCAGTTCGTAAAGTCTTCTTCGGTCAGCAGGACTTGGGCGACCTTTATGTTCCATTCACCAAAAAGTTCCTTGTACGCGTTCATCAGCAGGCTCTGTCCCACCGCCGCGCAAGCCTGCTTGGTCACGAGGTCGCCCAAACGCGAAGGGTGCAATCCCAGCCACCCGCGTCCAAGCCCCACGGCGCCCGACGAGACAAGCACCACCTGCCGTCCCTCGCCCATCAGTGCGGCGATCGACTCCGCAATGGGACGCACGCGTTCGGCCGAAAGCTCGCCCTGCGCACCGGCCACGGTGTTTGTACCCAGTTTGATCACCAGCCGACGCGCTGCTTTCAGCAAATGCTCGCGTTCTCCTTCGATTTTGGGCGTCTCAGCCATTCAGCCTGATCCTCGCCGGCAGACGTGCGGTGTCCTTAGGGAGCCTGCCGCTCGCATCATCTTGCTCGGGATTCCTTCAGAGTATCCGTTCGCCCTCCCCATCCGCAAGCCGCGCGTCAGGGAAGTCTGTGTCTGCACGGACAGGTGAAAGGTACACGAGGCCGAGAGTCAGGTTCGACCCAAACACAGAATCGCCCCCGAGCGCGCGCCCACCGAAGAGGCATCTCTCTTGTTTGTAACGATTTAGAAGAAAATCTCGAGGAAACTGCGGAAGTTAATTCAGAGAGAAGAAGAAGAGCACCGTCCCAGCCCTCGCGCCTCGTTTTCTCTCAAGGCACACGACATCTCCGCTTCTTCTCTCCGCATTGCGGAAATTCCATCCGCATTGTGATTATCTCTTTGGCTGGTGGGCGGCGAAATACAGTGGTTACTGTAAATTTCGCGGGATGGATTTCTTAAGTAGCCTGACCTACGAAGCCCTGTTCAGGGCTCGATAATCTGATTCCGAACGGCGTAGCGAACGAGCTCGCTCACGGAATGTATTTCGAGTTTCCTCATGATGTTCGCGCGATGCGTCTCGGCCGTCTTCACGCTGATGCTCAGATCCGACGCCACTTCTTTGCTGCTCTTCCCTTCGGAAAGCAACTGCACGATTTCGCGCTCACGCGAGGTGAGTCGGTCGCTCAAGCTCTGCGGCAGCCCGCCCGCTGCAGCGTTCCGGTTGTCGAGCCCGTTCAGCATCAACTCGGTCGCGCGCGGTGTGAAGAACGGCTTGTGATTTGAAAGTGCCTCGACGGCCACCAGCAAATCGCGGTCGGAATCCGATTTCACGATGTAGCCGCGTGCTCCGGCCGCCAGGATTTCGCGGATCAACTGATCGGAGTGATGCACGGAAAGAATCAATATCTCGGTGCTGGGCGACGCTTTCAGAATGCGCCGTGCCGCTTCGACACCGTTCAGTTCGGGCATGGTGATGTCCATGATCACGATATCCGGCCGCAGCTCTTCGGCCTTTGCCACGGCGTCGCGCCCTGTGTTGGCTTCCGCGCAAACAGTCCAACCAGGATGCGTTTCGAGCAAAGTGCGAAGACCGCGCCGCATCAAATCGTGATCGTCAGCAATCAGGATTCGCAGCGATTTCATGCTCTCTCTCCACGAGCGAAATTTGTTTTTTTCCCGCGCCTCAGCGCGAGACCGGCCACGCCTCGGTTAGAGACTGTGGCAAACGCATGTCACGCCCCAGCTTCCTGCAAAGCACTTGTGTCGCCAAAATTGCCGTCTCCAGATAACTCAATTAATCCAATTATAACCGCAATGAATATGCGAATCACAGTAGGGGAAATCATGTAGGGCTCATCTGTACAAATCGGCGCACTCCGGAAATATTTGCAGGGCCGGGTGTTAACCGAAGATCGCTCTTCGCATTCTCTTCACGCGAGCTGTTGTTGCATTCACACGTCTTTGCGGCATTCTTGCAATGTTTGCAAATTGGGAACTCGACTTGCTCTCTCCCATGCGTGGTTGTTGAAAAATCTTGGGAGGTTTTACCTAAAATGAATCGAATTCACAAGTTTGCATTGTCCCTATTTTCGGCTGCGCTGCTCGCTGGAGTGATGGTTTCGCTTCCGTCACAAGCTGCAACACAAGCCATGCCCAGCGCAGGCTCGCAGAGCCAGGAACAGCAACAGCTTCAGTCCGTCTCCGGCAAGATCACTGCCGTCTCCGGCAAGACCTTTACACTCGCCGCTTCGTCAAGCTCGCCTTCTTCGCCAGCCGGTGCTGATCACTTCCAGGCTTCGCCGTCCGGACAGAGCATGACCTTCACGATCGATGACAACACGACCGTGTCGGGTAAGCTCGCCGTAGGTGCCAATGCAGATGTGACCTACCGCACGCAGGGCGGACAGAACATCGCCGTGAGCGTCCGCGTTTCCTAATCACGGCAGTTTCTCGTACTGAAAACGGGGGGCACACGCATCTCACCGATGCGTGGCCCCTTTTTTTCCCCCCGTCCAAATCTCTGACTTCGACTCGAAATGACCATCGGAGCTTGCCGCGCGCCGACGGGGTTGTTGGCACTCGTTGCCATCGTCCTGCTGGGTGCCCTGAGGCACGAAGGAAGTCGGCGTCACGGGCGAAGCGTCTCTCTCCCACTTTCTCGCCCGCCCCGCCTTCTCTGCACGCTACGAACAAGAATCCCCGCCGCACCTTCGCGAGCGGGGATCTCAACCAACGGCTTTTGTATTTCAAAATCGAATCGTGGGCCCAAACGCAATCCTGAGGTTGTTGCGTGCTCCGTTGGCAAAATAGATTTCATCTCCCGCGTCCAGCCGCAACCCGAGCGGCCCCCAAAACGCCTCGCCGCCCACGCCGGGATACAAAGCGGCCTTCACGTTGCCAGCGCGCAGATTCTGTACTGAGCTGGCAAACGTGCCGAAGCTCGCCGGGCGCGAATCGAATAGGAATTCATCAAACCCGCCTTTAACCGTCAAGAACAATCGCACCGGTCCTCTGTTGGTTTGAAACTTGGGCCCGAAAAGCCCGTGCAGCACGCGCACATTCGAGTCGACAACGGAGAAGGTTGCGCCGTTCGTAAACGTCTCGGGAAACGCGCGCTTGAAGTCATAGCTCATTTCCGCTTCAATCTGGACATACGGATTAATGTTGAATCCGGCTCTCCCGCCCAACCCTCCGAAATCGATGTTCTGGTCGTTCAACCGGAAGAAGTTCCCATAAACTCCAGCCTCCACGTGATCGTGCGTTTTGTCGGCGTATGCGGGAGCCTGCGCAGACGCTCCCGGCGCGGCCGCAGCAACCAGCAGCCCCAGCAATGGCAAAAAGCGTTTCATGCGAGTTTCACCTCGTGGCTTTGAAAGTTGGCTGGGAGCACTGCTACATCTTCAAGAATCGGGACAAACTACCCTGCGGAGAACCTGACGACGATCTAAAGAATTCCTGCCAGAGCATTCTCAGGCAGCGGGTCAGCATCGCAAAACCACACGCTCATCGGCCGCGAATGGCCATGGCCGCACAGGCATTCGCGTCGCGCTGCTTCGCGTCCGTTGGCTGCATCGCAGGAGCACATCGGCGCAAGGTTCGCGCAACGGTGGTGCGACGCTACGCCGCAGCTGTGGTCTTCAAACACGGAATGCGAGTGGTGCGCATGCACCGAGCCCAGCCCGGCACTGCGAAAAACGCCCTCAGTCTTTTGTTGCGTCCTGTGCAAAATAGGTAGCCTGAAGAACCGTTCCTTGCTGCTTCTCGAGACTAAATGAACTCCTGGGTCCCGGCCATCCGCCCCTTCCTGTAGCGATCGCACAGGCCATCGCTGTATGGGGGCCGCTCCGCTTTCGCAAAAGTCGCACAGGACCCTGGATATCGCCGCGTCGGGTCTCACGCGCAACAGAAATACGAAGGACCATGTATTGAGGCTTTTTCCTAAACCGCGTAAACAGTGGATGTTAGTTGCGGTTGTCCAAGTCGCCGCAAACCAATGTCAGGAGGACAACATGCTTCGTTGGGCTCTTGCGTTCTTTGTAATAGCGATCATCGCCGCGATATTTGGTTTCGCCGGTATTGCGGTTGCCGCGGCTGGCATCGCCAAGCTCCTGTTCTTCGTCTTCCTGGTTCTATTCCTGGTGACGCTGTTGGGCGGTCTGGTAAGGCGAGCCTGAGAGGCTTCTCCAATGATTCGCCTACGCCCCGAAGCGCAATTTGTCGATGTAGGTACACCCGGAAAACCGATCTCCATCTGTCTGGTCTCCCCCCACCCAATCGCCGCGTAGTCTTCCTTCCAGCGCGGAGAGGACGTAAGCTTGGCGTCCTCTCCGCGCTATCCCACCTTCTCGCCTTCTGTTCTCGGTGGTTTGCGGTATTCCCAGCTCTTGCGTGCTGTGGTCTCCTACCTAAGGAGGGAGTACTAGAACGTGAACCGATTCCTGATCGTCCTTTGCGCCTTCATCGCTCTCGCCTGCTTCGCTCCCGTCGTGCATATCGCGGCAGCGCCGCAGCCGCCACAACCAGCGGTTATGCCCGCCATTTCACCTGCGCTCCCTGTAGCGACCGTAGAGCCGCAAGGATCGCAACCAGGCAGCGTCTGGCCGATGCTCGGCCTTACTGCGGTGATCGCTGCCGGTGGCCTCGCCCTGATGCGCAAGATTGCCAATACGCTCTCCTGATTCTCAGTCGCTCTCATTGACTCACAATTCTGCTTTACCGGGTTCGCTGGATTGTCGCCTCGCGAACCCGCTTCTAGACTGAATCGTTGTTACAGAGCAAACCCGGCCCTGCTGAAATCTCGCTTGGAAAGGATCGAATCATGGCCGAACAACAAAATCGCTGTTCCTGTGGTAAGACCTTTAACTCGCAGAGTGAGTTGAAGGAACACCAGCGGAATTGCAAGGACGCGCAGCAGAAAGAACAGCGGTAAGAATCTTCGCTGAGCCCGGCGCGCCACCTGCTAAAGATCTCAGGTGCGCCGGCGCTCAGCCCTTGTCCCATGTACAACGAGCTCCTGGCCGCGCTGCAAGCGCCCGCAATTCCCTCAAACTCCTTCGCGATCAACTGGAAAGAAATCGCGCTAGGCAGAAGCCTGCGCCTGCTGGTCGTCGTTCTGGTTGTTTTCGCCTCCTACCGCGTCGCGAAGTTCTTCATCCATCGCTACGTCGCGCGTCAACCGGCATCGGGTACCCGCTCGGAACTGCGTCATCGCCAGCAGGTCCGCACCGTCGCCGACCTCGGCCTCAGCACACTAACGGGCCTTGTCGTCGCCTTTACGGTTCTGACCACGCTCGATATCGTCGGCATCAACGTAACGCCGTTCGCGGCCGCCGCCGGCCTGATGAGCCTTGCGATCGGATTCGGCGGCCAATACCTGGTCCGCGATCTCATCAACGGCGCCGTCATCATTTTCGAAGACCAATATGTCGTCGGCGACGTCGTAAGAATTGGTGATCTCTCCGGTCGGGTCGAACACGTCACTTTGCGCCGCACCGTCCTTCGCGCAGACTCCGGCGCGCTGATCAGCATTCCCAACGGAGGCGTCGCCAATGTCGTCAATCAGAGCCGCGATTGGGCACATCTCGCCATCGACATCGTCGTGCCGCGCGAAAGTGCGACCGATCAAGCGAATGCCGCGCTCGAAGAAGTCACCAAATCGATCAAGGACGATCCGGAAATGAAAGGCGCTTTGGTGGGAGGTCTGCAGATGCTCGGCGTTGAGATCATCGACGACAAAAACGCGACCATGCGCATCGAAGGCAAGGCCGCTCCCGAACGCCGCGACGACGTGATCCGTGAAATCCGCCGCCGCGTTCGCGCAAAATTCGCAAGTGAAAAGCTGTTGCTCGGCAGCGTCCAGGTCACATCCTAGCAAGACACCGCTGAGACTTAACTATCCTCTTGTCCCGGCAATCAGCAAGGCGATCCCGCCGATCAACGCAATTCCACCCAGCCCCGGCGGCAGCGACACGTCGTGATTCTCCGTCTTCGTTGCGTGAATCGGACCGACATCCAGGACGCGCTTCTGGGTGCGATAGGTAAATCCCTGATAGGCAAGTGACACAATTCCGAGCACGATCAACAGAATTCCCGCTATCGCGGCGGTCTTCATGGTCAAACCTCCCGCTTCTCACGGCAAAATCAACTTCCTGTGTCACGTCCGCAGAATAAAGGGCAGCGTCGCCGAAGTGCCGCTGCCCTTTCGCGAATAATTAACGTCCCGCGGCTTTCTTTTCCGGCTTCCCGGTACCTTGCTGCTCGCGGATCTGGGCGTTCGCGTCGTTATAGGCAAGCCCATCGACGAACGTGTCGGCTTGCTTCTGCGCCTCTTCCTTGGCGATGCCGTAGCGCTCCTGAATCACGCCGATCAACTGGTCACGCTGTCCGGCGATCATTTCAAAATCGTCGTCGGTGATCTTGCCCCACTTCTCGCGCAACTTCCCTTTCGACTGCTTCCATTGGCCCTTCAATTGGTCCCAATTCATGTATGCCTCCCGGGGATCGCTCTGCCATTCCAGCAGACCACGCCCGCGCGCCACCGCGAATACGGCGACACATTGAGATCACACCTCCATTTGTCTGAGGAAAACCTTAGGCTAGTAGTAATTTGCTGTGGGACCGGGACTTACGTTGCGCAAATCAAATATTGTGCATTTCCCTTGCCGCTCGCCTTCGCTGGCAAACGTTTGTCGCAAATAGTCGACCGTCGCGTCGCGCCGCGGAAAATCAAAAACCACCACGGCGCCCAAATTCAAATTACGAATCGTTCCCGCCACGCTTGCGCGATCCGCGGCCAAATCCGGCGACGCGCCATCTCGATCCTGCACCGCTCGCAGCGAACGCATCATCGGCTCGCTCCAATACTTATCCCAAATTGAATCCGGCCCATAGGACACATATCCATCCGCCAGCGCATACCGCGCGGCGTCCCCCACCTGCATCCACATCGCACGCACCGGGTACGGCCACTCCAATTCCGGCACAGTCAGCACCGTGCTTCCCGCCACATCGGCCGGCACGGCGCATCCGTCCATCGGTATTGCAAATCCGCGATACCGAGCTGCCGCGTCTGAAGTCGCCACCGGAAACGGCACCCAAATCAGATCCAGCAAGAGCAACGCGCAAATAATCGCCGCGATCGCCGACCGCCGCACTCCCGCAAACCGCCGCATCAGATGCGCAAACCCCATTGCCGCCAGCGCCGCGAAACACAACATCGCGATCACGTGAAAACGCGCGGGCGCGGAAATGAATCTCCCAAACGGTGAAAGATAGAAGAGAAATCCCGGCCCGGGTACTCCGCTGTCGCGTCCCCACACGCGAATGTGCGGCCCGAGCGAAAGCCCCCAGAAAACCATCGCGCCCACAAACAATCGCGTCGTCCATCGTCGGTTCTCTCGCCGCCCGGTCCAAACCCCGATCGCCGCCAAAACCAAAATCACCGGTCCAAGATAAACGACGCCCTCATATCCCGCCCCAAATAGCCCTTCGTTCCATGCACGCGAATATCTCCCCAGCACCATATGATTCCAACTCGGCACGATCCACCCCAGCACCTCCGCCGAATGCTGCTCGACCAAATCGAGCCCGCGCGAACGCGGCCGGCCGGCCGGATTCGCCCACATCATCCAAAACAGCGGCGAAAACGGAGCCGCAAATGTCGCGCCTGCCGTCACCAGCGGCTTCCAGACGCGCGCCGCAAGCCGCAATCGGTCTATCGCCAAATCCACGCACAAAACCACCGCCGTCAGCAAAATGCAAAACACCGTGTAGTTATAGTGCGCGAGCGCTGTCAGAAACAGCGCCAGGCCCGTCACAACACCGCTCATCCATCGCGCGTCCGCCCGCCGCAGCAGGGTGTCGAGCGCCAAAAGATAAAGGGGAATGGGAAATGCGGTTACCAGACTCAAATGTCCGAGCGCCTCGCCGATCAGGAACGGACTGAATCCGAAGCAAACCCCACCAACGACCGCGGCGAAAAAATTCCCACAGATCCGCAGGCACAGCAGATAAGCAAAAAATCCGGCGAGCGCCAGCTGCAGGACGAGCGAAACGTTGTAGGCGCCCACCGGCCCCATGGTGAGGCTGAACGGCAGGGCGAGTACGGCAGCGAGCGGATCGGTCGTGCTCCAAGCCAAATTCACGCGATTCGGATAAAAAATCAGGTCGGTGAAAAAGGGGTTCTGTCCGTGCGTAACCGCGCGCGCAAAATGCCACAAAAACCACGCGTGTTGAAAATTGTCGCCGGGAACGCCAATCAGAGCCGCGCGAGGCCGCAGCGATCCTGGAAGCAGTGAAACGACGGCAACCACCACGAATAACCCAAAAACAAGAAGTTCGCGCCGGAAATGGAAGGATGGGTCCGAAACAAAGCTTCCCCGCGAGCCGTATCGGATAGAGCTGGAATCACGATCTGCAGGAAGGTTCGCGTCGAAGGCCACGCCGCCTTTATATCTGACCGAGGACGCGACACACTAGCGTAAATTCCAGTATCGACAGGGGGGCCAATGAAAGACTTCAAGGGCAAAGTCGCGGTGATCACGGGCGGAGCGAGCGGAATCGGGCGCGCCATAGCCGAACGTTGCGTTCGCGAGGGCGCAAAAGTTGTCATTGCAGACGTCGACCGAGCGAATCTCGCCCAAGCGGAAGCGGAATTAAAGGCCGCCGGTGGAACCATCCTGTCGGTAAAGACAGACGTCTCAAAACGCAGCGAAGTCGAACAATTGGCTCACCAGGCGCTCGACAAATTTGGCCAGGTGCATCTGCTCTTCAACAACGCCGGCGTCGCCGCCGGAGGCTCACCCTGGGAAGCCACGTGGAACGATTGGGAATGGGTCATCGGAGTGAACTTGTGGGGCGTGATTCACGGCGTCAAGGTGTTCGCGCCGATCATGCTCGCGCAAAATACCGAATGCCACATCGTCAATACTTCCTCGGGCGCGGGTCTGATCGTCGGCGGCTTCTCGTCGCCCTATTCGGTCACCAAACACGCCGTGGTCGCGCTCTCCGAAAGCCTGTTCCTAACGCTCGAACGAAGCAGTCCGCTCGTCAAAGTGTCGGTTCTCTGCCCTGGGCTTGTGCGTACCGATATCGCCGACACCGAACGGCACCGTCCCGAAGAATTACGCAACGAGCCTGTTCCGATGACTCCCGAACGGCAGGCGGGTTTGGCTGCGTTCAAGGCCGCGCTCGACGCAAGCATGGCGCCTCCCGAAGTCGCTGACGTGGTCTTCGATGCCATCGAAAAGGAGCAGTTCTACATCCTTAGTGATCCGGAATGGATCGAAGTGGTCCAGCTCCGGACCGACAAGCTGCTCCGAATGGAAAATCCGGTGAGTCCTGCGGCAACTCTTATGAAGTTGCTCAAGCGCCGCGGCTCCTAGCCGCGCGTACGTCACTCCCAATTCGCCGCTCGGCCTTGGCCGCTCGCCGCTCTCGTCCGATCCGCAAAGCGAAACTCTCTCGCCCGCCTCTTTCCTGCGTTAGAATATGCGCATGACAACGCTTGGCAACTCCTTCTCTTCGCTCGCGTCACTCCGCTCTGGCAGCAACAGCTACGAAATCTATCGCCTGGACGCGCTCGAGCGCGCCGGTGTCGGCCAGGTGTCGCGCCTGCCATTTTCTTTGAAAGTTTTGCTCGAAAATCTCCTTCGCCAGGAAGACGGCCGCTTTGTTCATGCCGAAGACATTCGCGCCCTCGCCGCATGGCAGCCCGGAGCAGCGGGCGCCGAAAGGGAAATCTCGTTTCTTCCGGCGCGCGTCCTTCTGCAGGATTTCACGGGCGTTCCCGCTGTTGTCGACCTCGCGGCGATGCGCGAAGCGATGCGCAATCTCGGAGGCGATCCAAAAAAAAATCAACCCCCTTTTCCCCGCAGAGCTCGTCATCGACCACTCGGTCCAAGTTGATCTGTTCGGCGGCAAGGATTCCTTCGCTCTCAACGCCGATTTCGAAATGCAGCGCAATATCGAGCGCTATGCGTTCCTTCGTTGGGGTCAGAAGGCGTTCCAGAATTTCAAAGTTGTTCCGCCCGATACGGGCATCTGCCATCAGGTGAACCTCGAATATCTCTCGCGCGTCGTCTTCCGCGCGCAAAAAGACGGCAAGTGGTTCGCCTTCCCCGATTCGCTGGTCGGCACCGATTCGCACACCACCATGGTCAACGGTCTCGGCGTCTTCGGTTGGGGCGTCGGCGGCATCGAAGCGGAAGCCGCCATGCTCGGTCAGCCGCTCTCGATGCTGATTCCGCCGGTCGTCGGCTTCAAACTCCACGGGCGTCTGGTCGAAGGAGCCACGGCTACCGACTTGGTCCTTACCGTCACGCAGATGCTGCGCAAAAAGGGCGTTGTCGGGAAATTCGTCGAATTTTACGGTACGGGCCTTTCCAATCTCACCCTGCCCGACCGAGCCACGATCGCCAACATGGCGCCCGAATACGGCGCGACGATGGGATTCTTTCCCGTCGATGCCGAGACGCTCGCCTATCTGCGCTTCACCGACCGCGCCGAAGATCACGTCAAGCTCGTCGAGACCTACACGAAAGAACAGGGTCTGTTCCGCACAGACGCGACACCCGATCCGATCTTCTCCGACACGCTGGAACTTGATCTTGCGAAAGTCGTCCCGACCATCGCCGGGCCGAAACGTCCGCAGGACAGCGTTCCGCTGACGCAGGCCAAGATTTCATTCGAAAAATCGCTCACTGCCGAACCGAAAAAAGTCTTCGTACAAAACAATGGCGACAAATTCGAACTCGGCGACGGCTCGGTCGTCATCGCCGCGATCACCAGCTGCACCAATACGTCGAATCCTTCGCTGATGCTTGGCGCTGGTCTGCTCGCCAAGAAAGCGGTCGAACGCGGCCTCAGCACAAAGCCCTGGGTGAAGACCAGCTTCGCGCCCGGCTCAAAAGTCGTCACCGACTACATCGAGAAAGCTGGCCTGTGGCCCTATCTCGAATCGCTCAAATTCCATCTGGTCGGTTACGGCTGCACCACCTGCATCGGCAATAGCGGACCACTTCCCGAAACGATTGGCAAAGCCGTCAAGGATAACGGTCTCGCTGCCGTTTCGGTTCTGAGCGGCAATCGCAATTTCGAAGGCCGCATCAATCCACTCTGTCGTGCGAACTATCTCGCCTCCCCGCCGCTGGTCGTCGCATACGCGATCGCCGGTCGCATGGACTTCGATATCGTCAACGAACCGCTCGGCAACGACAAATCCGGCAAGCCCGTCTATCTGCGCGATATCTGGCCGACGTCGCAGGAAGTTGAATCCACGATGCGCAGTTCGGTCTCGAGTGAAATGTTCCGCAAGGAATATGCGGACGTCTTCACCGGCGACGACAAGTGGCGTGCGCTTCCCGTTCCTGAAGGCGACATCTACGATTGGGACGCGAAATCCACGTATATTAAGGATCCACCGTATTTCGAAAACATGCCGGTCAAGCCCGCGCCGCTGCCTGAACTCCACGGCCTGCGTGCGCTCGCGGTGCTGGGTGACAGCGTCACCACGGACCACATCTCGCCCGCCGGCTCAATTCCCGCCGACGGCCCCGCAGGAAAATATCTGATCGCTCACGGCGTCCAGCCGAAGGATTTCAACTCATTCGGCGCACGCCGCGGCAATCACGAAGTCATGATGCGCGGGACCTTTGCGAATATCCGGCTGCGCAATCAGCTCGCACCCGGTACCGAAGGGGGTTGGACGATTCATCAGCCGAGCGGTGAAAAGATGTCGATCTATGAAGCGGCCATGAAGTATCGCGATGAAAACGCGCCGCTCATCGTCATCGCCGGAAAAGAATACGGTTCCGGATCTTCGCGCGACTGGGCCGCAAAAGGCACGATTCTTCTGGGCGTCCGCGCAGTTCTTGCCGAAAGTTTCGAACGCATCCACCGCAGCAATCTTGTGGGCATGGGCGTTCTCCCACTCGAATTCCTGCCCGGAGAAAGTCCAAAATCGCTCGGCCTCACGGGCCTGGAGGTTTTCGACATCGAGAGCCTCGCGAAAGATTTCCATCCGCGCAAGAAACTCCAGATCACCGCGCGCGGCGCAGACGGCAAGAAAATCGAGTTCATGGCTCTCGCGCGGATCGATACGCCCTTTGAAATCGCCTATTACCAGCACGGCGGCATCTTGCAATACGTCCTCCGCCAAATGCTGTAGCACACTTCGTACTTCAACTCGTAGCGCCCTCAAGGCACGGCTTCCGCCATGCCTTGACCGGGCGAAAACATCAGGACCCAACAAACAAGAGAAACATTGTCGCGCCGACAGGCGAGGTTTGGCTTAAAATAGAAGTCGCGAGCAAGACCC
>Ga0207105_1188_pt2 | contig 14649 bp, 7 predicted proteins | sample Alteio_BWMinHeat_77_FD_153569 | JGI IMG/M metagenome (GOLD analysis project Ga0207105, IMG submission 153569) | Enriched cells from forest soil in Barre Woods Harvard Forest LTER site, Petersham, Massachusetts, United States -... | ecosystem: Environmental > Terrestrial > Soil > Temperate forest >... | reverse complement strand
GCGATTAGCGAAGGAACTATGGGTAAAGTCCCGCCAGCATAGAGCCCAGAACGAAGTGACGGGCGACTGATCAAAGATAGGGTAATAGGATGTGTGTGCGGTGCCCGATTCGCTCTTAGCCTGATGCATATGGGATATGCAGAATATTGCGCAGATAGTTGGATTTTCCGATTATTTATTGTGATTAACTCTAATTAATCTAATTAGTTAATGATTTTTTTGAGTAAATAATGTTTTTATCATATAATTAAGTTTAGTAGATGTGTTTACATTTATTAAAGGTTAATTATGATAAATGATTTTGTAAAAGGACAAATCCCTTGGAATGATAAGCAGCTTTTTGTGGACAAAAGAACACAAGAAGTTTCTATTCGTTCTGTTAGCAAAAAAAATACACCGCTAAATAAAATGGCAACAAAAGAAGCGGTTTATAAAATTAATGACATTTTTAAAGATGCCTTATTTGCAGAGAAAACCATAACAGCTCAACACTTAGGTCAAAAAAAGATTGAAAAACTCCTGAATAACTTAACTGAGCTTCAGAATTTCGTTGATAATCCAGAAAAAAAACTCTTAGAAAATTGCATCAAAAACATCCAAAGTGCTTCTAAATTTAAAATAAATAAAGCCCCTGAATTAACCGAAGATCAACGACAAGCTTTATCGGATGATCTGTTGCGGGCGATAAACGGCAAAAATGTCAATCAGGCCAAGCTACTCCTCAGTCAGGGGGCTGATCCTAATGTAAAAGATTGGAATAAAAAATCAGCCTTGCACAATGCCATCAAAAACCAATCAGAAGACATGGTTTTATTGCTTCTTGACTATGATGCCGATATTAACGCACAAGACCGCTATGAAAATACAGCTTTGCATTTAGCTATTGAAATTCAATCTAAGGAGATGGTTGAACTGTTACTAAGTCACGGCGCGGACATGAACGCCAGAAATAATATGGATTTTATACCCCTTCAAATGGCAGTAAATAATAAATCTGTAGAGATGGTCACACTTCTTCTTGACCACGGAGCAGATATCAACGTGCAAAGTTTTGCTATGGGCTCATTACTGCATATTGCTGCCAGCGCTAGATCCGAAGAAATGGTTTTATTGCTCCTCAGCAAGGGCGCTGACATTAATTCAAAAGATAAGGATGGCAAAACGGCTTTGCATAATGCTGTATTACAAAAATCCGAAGATATGGCCTTATTTCTTCTCGATCAAGGCGCCGATGCAAAAACGATTATGAAGGAATCCAGGCGAACCCCAACATTCGATGCAATTGTTGGTGGTTGTTCGGAAGATCTTATTAAGCGCTTAAAAAAACAAGATCAGGGTCTTTCTGATTGGTGGCTTCAACAAAGCCTTATAGCTCATCGGTTCGGCTTTAATATATCTGTAGATTTTTTGGATCAAAATGATCTTGTGTTAGAAGGAAATAGACCAGAGCTAACATACCGAGCATTGATTCAGTCTTTGAAGGATTTTGTTCAAAATAATGAAAAGAGTAAGGAGGTTCAAGCGGAAGTCCCCGGATGGTCCCAAAAAGATTGGGAAGCGGTGATAAGTGTTTTACAAAAAGCCGTAGAGAATTTCCGCAGTTTTGTAGGTTATAATAAAGATCCAACTGTCATTCAAGCCTTTCCTTGTGGTTGGTATGGCCATGCTACCGGCGTTGCCGTGTCAGGAAATCTTTTAATAAAAGCCAATCGAGGTCTTGGATCTGGAGATCACCCAGGGTTGACCATCTACGAAATTCAAAATTCTAATTTAATTAAGCGTGAAATAAATTTGAGATACTTAATAAATAAGAAAGAATTAGAAGAAGGGGAAGACTTCTTTAAAAGTACAATCGACTACAACCTCGATCTTGAAGATATAGCTTACATCCGTCACAAAGAACAGCATGCCGGCAATTGCCCTTGGGCAGCGGTTAAGCTTCTGTTGAAAGGGATATGCTACTTGCAACTTCGCAATAAAGACAAAGAAATGAGTCATGAGGAAGCCGCCAAAAATAGCGAAATTCTCTATCGCGCTTGGTTTAATGACGACCGCGAACGCGCTGTACAAGAGCTTTTGATATCTTTTGAAAGCACTCAATCGACACCGCACTCTAAAGAAATCAAAGAACAAATGACCCAGATTTCAGAAGCAGTATTAACGGAAGTTCTTTACAAATGCCTTACCGGCAAGGAGAGTGAAAGCCGGGAAAATATTTTCACTTCTATTCTTGAAAAGCAATCTTCTTTGGCGATGCATCAACCTCAATTCAAAAATCCTAGTAAAGAGTCTTTGTTAGATGCGTCCATTCGCAGAAATTTGCCTAACTACACCGCCGCTTTAAACGCTGCAATTGCAACCTCTTCTATAACTTGAAATTCGTTGAAAGAATTTCACTAATAAGTCTCTCGGCGTACAACGCGTGATACAGCAATCCCTTGGATCCCATGCCGGTTAAAGTCCAGCAGCGAGGAGAGATTTTTTCGATGAGGGGAAGGTGCTTTGGTGTGGAAGCCCTTATTCCTGAGCGACAACTCAAGATTTGGACGTTTTCAAAAGCAGGTAAGAAAGCCTTTATCCTTGGCATGATTTCTTGGATGGCTACCGAGGGTTCGGGCTCTGTTGAAGAGAAGTTTTTTTCAAAGGTCGCCCCCGCCAGAAATGTTTTAGTTATTGGGTCTTGCAGAAGGTAAGCTTGGTTATTGAGAGGCAGAGATAAAGAACTGAAAGTGTGGGGAGGCGCAAACTCTAAGATTTGACCTTTTACTTCCGTGATGGGCAGGTGAGTCAGTTCCCGAATTGACTTTGTTAAACCGCCTGTTGCTGCAATGATCAGATCAAAAGAGTTTAATTCTTGCAGGCTTTTTATAAAAGAACATTCAAGTTTTACCCCACGCTGAGAACAGGCCAGCCAAAGTCCTTTTAGATATAGTTGACAATTCACTGTTAGTGCTGATTTGATGAGAATCCCCGGCGCGTGAACAAGGCCTTTAACTTTACTTTGGCACTGCTCGGCATCAAGCCACTCCACGTCAGAGTATTTGCCAGCGCATTTTGCGTAATCATATTGTTGCGAGTCATCAAGGGCTAACCTGAGCATTCCGGATAAATCGGCAACGGGCTGGTTTAATGTCTTAGATGCCACTTCGAGCAATTTTAGGGTGGCAGCAAGGCCTTCTTGACCAAAACGATTAAGTTTGGCGTGCAAGCCGGCGTAAGGATGGAGCAAGCCTACCGCCATCCCGGATGTGCCTCCACCAATGCCGGCAGAGTCAAATACAGTCACTTGTATTGATGATGCTGATTGGGCTTGCAAAAGGTGCCAGGCAACAGCTAATCCCGTAAAACCTGCTCCAATGATAGCAATTTGCATGTTTAACCCTCATAACGAAAAGGATTTAAGTGTAGTAGAAAATGGTTAAACAATCAACTCTATAGAATTTATCTCAAGGCACAGAGAGGGAGTGGGAAGCCAGTAGTCAGTAGTCAGTAGCCAGTAGTCGGTAGAACGGCAGGAATCCAGAATGGCGTTGTTGCATAAATCTATTCCCCATCGGGGAATGCGTTGGTAGCCTCGGGTTTCAACCCGAGGCTATGTGCAACGCATTCCCCGAATGGGGAATAGATTTATGCACGCCGATCGAATTACAAAAATTTTAGAGAATTAATGCCCAGAACGGAGTGACGGGCGAATGATCAAAGATATAAGTAATAGCATGCTCAAGCTCCATTCTGTTCTGGATGGTTTAAACAAATTAATTTTAAAGTACTCTAACCTGAATTTTTTCTTCTCAATAAAGTTTAAATCGCATATAGCCATAAAAAATTCTTAAGTAACCCCCTTACACAGAAAGGATTTGCCGATGGGCGTGCAACTATTATCAGACTATGTGATGCCTTTGTTAGCGCAAGCCATGAAAGGCATTGAACCCCTAGCTCAGCGTATCGATCACTCTTTTGAAAAAAAACGCCCTTTGGAAATCATTGCGATAACCATTTTTGCTTGTGTAGCAACACATTATATTAAAGGCAGGCTTTATCACAAAAACTGGCGAAAAACCGGCATTGACTTATTGCGCATGATTCCATCAGTTGCCCAAAAAATTGAGCAAAAGCGCGATAAATTTAGAAAAGAGTTGGAACATTCGACATATAGCAAAGATCAAAAACCCATTCATCGGGAGCTTCCAAAAACAGGACTTTCCGAAGGGGAAATTTTTAAAATTGAGGAGGAGGAGAAAATCTGGGAAGAGGGAAAAGTGTCCGGCGCTGTCTATCATAATCGACAAAGAATTAATAAAATAACTTTACGAGCCTTAGAGCAGAGCCTCCACTCTAATCCTATGCACGTCGATCTTTTCAGAAGAGAGCGTCAAATGAAAGCTGAGATTATAAGCATGATAAAAAATTTATTTCATGGGGATGCTTCGTCTTGCGGAACGGTGACTTCGGGTGGAACAGAGAGTCTTCTTTTAGCTTGCCTTGCTGCCCGCAATCGGGGTGAGAAAGATTATGAGATAGTAGAGCCGGAAATCATTATTCCAGTGACTGCGCATGCCGCTTTTTTAAAGGCAGGCGCCTACTTTAAGATTAAAATGGTCCTTATTCCTGTGGATCCAGATACCCTGGAAGTTGATGTGGAAAAGGTAAAAAAAGCCATCAATAAAAATACTGTAATGGTAGTGGGATCATGTCCTCAATTTCCTCATGGCATCATCGATCCCATTCAAGATTTGTCGGATGCTATTCTTCCCTATGAAGGCAGAATCGGCTTGCATGTCGACTGCTGTTTAGGTTTCTTAGCACCTTTTATGGTAAAAGCCGGTTTTGAGATGCCAGCTTTCGATTTTCGAGTGTGGGGTGTAACAAGTATTTCTGTAGATACCCATAAATATGGCTTAGGAATCAAGAGCGGAGGTTCCGTTCTGATGTATCGGAACGAAAAATGGATGAATCATCAATTTTTTGTGGCTACTCAGTGGCCTGGATGCATTTACACGACACCAAACATTCCGGGAAGCCATGCCGGAGCCTTAGTTGCAGCCACTCATGCGGTGATTTTATCTATGGGGGAAGAGGGCTATGTCAATCTTACCAAAAATGTGATAGCGAAAGCAAGAGAGCTAGCTAAAGCCTTAGGGGCTATTCCAGAGATTGCTGTGATGGGCGATCCTCAAATGAGCGTCGTAGCCTTTCAATCAAAAAATGAAAAATTGGATATTTATGCTCTAAGTGATAAATTAAAAGGCAAAAAGTGGCATTTAAACGAAGTACAACGGCCCGCCGGGATTCATTTCTGCATTACCGATATTCAAGCTTCCGATGAACAATTTGTTGATAAATTTATCGAGGATTTAAAGGATTGCATTGCTAAAATCTTGAAAAATCCTTCAAAAGAAAAGAGTGAAACTGCGGCGCTATATGGCGAAATGCAAAAAATTCCAGTGGAATTCGCTGAAGAATTTGCCCATATTTATTGGGATGTAAACTTAGGACTCGGCACGGTGACTTGAGATAAGTTAAAGATAGGAGTTTGTTAAGGTGGAAGAGACCAATAAAAGAAGACAGATCCGCAATTTACTCATCGTGTTTTTAGGGGGCATCGTTTTCGCTTTATTTTTAGCAGCTCTCACACTATACCACTACAGCCCAAGTGGAAGATATTCTGTAAATAAAATATTATTAGCTCCGGATGTGCTTTTTCAGGGGGTAGATAAGGGGGCGCAACCAAAGAAAGGCAAAAAAGATCTCTTAGTCGTCGAACAGATGGAGTTTTCCTCTTATGACTCTTCCAGTAAAACCTGGAAAAAAACTCCTATTTCACGAGATCTTTATGCAAAATTTTATGAAATGATCTCTAAGGAAATCAGTTTAGCAGAAGTTCCTCAGGAAACGATCGATCTTTTTAACTATTACCCCTCTTCTTTAACCTTAAATGTTAACATCAATAATCCATCGGACCCAAAGCCTAAGACGAAGATATTTCAACAAGTTAACTTTGTAAAAAAAGGCGATTATTTTCGGATAGCTTTATTAGAACAGAATACAGAAACGCGATGGGCTTATTTTTACTATCCTCAGATCGATCAAAAAGTTTTAAGCCTTTTTACAAATTTATGAAGCATACAAACTCACAATTTTTATTTCTTGGAACAGGTTCTTCTTTAGGCGTTCCTGTGATGGGATGCCAATGTCTTGTCTGCCAATCGACGTCTGAATTCAATCATCGTTTGCGACCTTCTGCTTTGATAACAACGTCGCATGAAAAAAAAATCCTCATCGACTGCGGCCCGGATTTGCGCCAGCAAATTTTGCGGCATCGCATTCAAGCAATCGATGGTCTGATTATCACTCATGCTCATAATGATCACACTGCAGGAATTGATGATCTGCGGCCGTTTTGCTACCGCCAAGAAAAGCCATTGCCTTGCCTGCTTTCTAAAGAAACAGCTCAAGATATTTTTAAGCGTTTTTACTACATGTTCGATCAAGAGACATCCAAGCATCAGAGTGTGACAAAATTCGATTGGCATTATCTTGAAAAAGATACGGGATCGATCAGCTTAGATGAAATTAAGATCGAATATTTAACTTATGAGCAACTCGGAATGAAGGTTAATGGCTTTCGCTTTGGCAATCTAGCTTACATATGCGATATTCGAAGCTATCCTTCCAGCATATTTGATTTATTGAAAGGCGTGGACATCTTAATTGTAAGTGCATTGCGATTTACTCCATCTGCCGTCCATTTCAGTGTCGATGAAGCTGTAGAATTTTCTAAAAAAGTCGGCGCAAGCAAAACATGGCTGACTCATATTTCCCACGATCTTGAGCATGAAAAAACAAACGCCTACTTGCCAGCCAATGTTCAATTAGCTTACGATGGCTTGCAATTTGAATTTTTGCTGTAGAGGAGAGACATGGCAGTAAATGAGATAGATCAAGATAATTTACAAACTCCGCTTGCAAAGCAAGCATTGCTCGTTTCGGTCTATAAAGGCGGAACTGTTCAAAGAAAAATCTGTGAAGAACATCTTGATGAATTGGAATTGCTAGCAAACACATTTGGCCTTGAAGCTGTTTGCAAAGTTCCGTGCCCCGTTCGGAAATTTGATGCATCGACCTTCGTCACTGAGGGAAAACTTGAAGAGTTGCTCCTCTTGGCTAAAGAAAAGCAGGCAAATCTTGTCATATTTGACGATGAGATCTCTCCTGGCCAACAGCGAAACTTAGAAAAGTTATTTCAGATTCCAGTCATGGATAGAACAGAAGTGATTTTAGGTGTCTTTGGCCAAAGAGCTCAAACCAAAGAAGCACGCCTGCAAATTGAGCTTGCTCAAATTAAGTATCAAGCTCCAAGGCTGAAGCGCCTCTGGACGCATTTGTCTCGTCAACACGGCGGTGGCGGCGGAGGAGGAGGTGGTGGCTACCTCAAAGGCGAAGGCGAAAAGCAGATCGAAATCGATCGCAGAATTCTCAAACGCAAGATTGAGCAGCTGCAAAAGGAAATCGATGAAGTAAAGGCGATCCGCGAAACCCAACGCACTTCGCGCGTCCGCGCTGAGATTCCCATCTTTGCTATCATAGGATACACAAATGCCGGCAAATCGACACTGCTAAATGCTTTGACAGATTCTAATGTCTTTGTCGAAGACAAGCTGTTTGCCACCCTTGATACGGCAACGCGTAAATACACGTTGAAAAATAATCAAGACATCTTATTGATCGATACGGTGGGATTCATTCGCAAACTGCCCCATTTGCTAGTTGCAGCTTTCAAGAGCACCTTAGAAGAAGCCATTCAAGCAGACATCTTACTGCATCTTGTGGATGTCAGCCACCCCATGGCAGAAGAGCAGGCAGCAACGACTTTCGACTTGTTAAGTGAATTAGGAGCTAAAAATAAACCCATCATCACAGTCTTTAATAAAATCGATCGCGATGAGAGTTCATCCAAAATCAACAAACTACGGATGCAGTACACAAAGTCTGTCCAGATCTCAGCGTTGACGCAACAAGGTTTTGATGATCTTGAAGAGATGATGATACAAGAGCTTAGCAAGCTTAGAAAGAGCATTAATCTGCGCATTCCACAAAGCGATTATGCTACCGTTAGTGAAGTGATGCGCTTAGGCAATATCATTAAGCAAGACTATGATGAAAATGATGTCATTTTAAAGGCTCAAGTGCCGACTTCTTTGGCAGAAAGATTAAAAAAATATATAGAAGAAACATGATAGAGCCATCGCAAAGTTATTCTATTCAACAACTGCCTGAAAATGAGCGTCCCCGCGAGAGGCTTCTGCGCTATGGACCGGAAACGATGTCGACGGTGGAGTTAGTAGCCATTGTTCTTGGCAGCGGAACCAAAACAAAGCCTGTCATGCAGCTTGCCCAAGAAATTGTGATGAAATTTGGATCGTTGCGCCGTTTAACTGAAGCTACCGTAGAAGAGCTTTGTCAAATCAAAGGATTGGGTTTAGCCAAAGCCATACAGATAAAGGCTGCGCTTAGTCTGGGATTGCGAGCTTCCAGGCAAACGGCTTCGAATAAATACCGCATTGAAAATCCAACCCATGCCTATCACTTGGTTAAAGATGAATTGGAAGTAGAAAAACGCGAACTTTTCGTCGTCATTTTGCAAGACATCAAAGGTTTTGTGATCACTCATCAAGTCGTCTCGATCGGCACACTCTCAAAGACACTCGTTCACCCACGTGAAGTTTTTTATCCGGCCATTAGACACAAAGCGGCTAGTGTCATCTTAGTTCACAATCACCCAAGCGGCGATCCGGATCCTTCTAAAGAAGATTACGATGTGACTCAAAAACTCGTCGAAGTGGGTAATTTGATGGGGATTCCCGTCCATGATCATCTCATCATTGGCGATCAAGCATTTGTTTCCCTTCGTCAGCGCGGATTCTCGTTTGCTGTGTCATAAAACGCTTACGACATTTATGCAACGCCGCCATAAAGAGATAGCCAAAAAAGCTTTAATCCCTTAACAATTGAAAAACACAGCGCTGGATAAACGACAAATCACTTTGCTGGAAAAAATAAAAATTAATTAATTAACTTTATAAACTTCTTAATGAGATCTTTACAAAGACTTTCTAGACTTCATATCTAGCAATGGCTACGATATTGCCTTTTTAAAATGCAGCATCGGAAAAAACTATGAGTTTTTTGAGTAAAATTTTCTCAAGCGAATCTAAAACGACAGTTGCCCATTCTCTACCGATAACAAACGCTGCACCTCCAGCGCCTGTAGCGGAAAAACAACAGTCGAAATTGTCCAACATCGCTGCTTTTGCTAAAAGCAAGATGAAAGATTTTGTTGATTCTCGGAAGAGCTCTAAGCTTATAATAAATCCTGATCAAGACAACTTGAAAGATCAATCATCTTCGCTAAAGGAAGAGAATGCCAACGACTTAGAGCCTAGCGTAGTTCATCCTCAGCCAAATAACACAGAGCCTCCAGTAATTCCATTAGATTTGAAAAAGACGCCTACAGTCATAACCTCAACATCAGAAATGGGCTGGTTTGGAAAAACAGCTGCTAACTTGGCTAAAAAAATTGCTGTGAAGGATTTGACACAACCGATTCATGAATATTCGGAAAAACTTAATGGACTCACTAAAAGCGATCACTTGTCAAAGTTTATTTCTGCCCTATGTCCGATCTTGACGCAAAAGATTCAGCCGAAAATTAAAGAAGGCCTTAGCGATCCAGCAACGAAAATTCCTTTTCGTGATTCAATTCAATATCTGCTTGAAGATCAAGAGTTTGTAAGGCAAATGACTCATTATCTTATTCTCAAGATATTGACGAATTTTGCTGAGAGGAGTGCAAAAAATGGTAACGCTGTTGAGTTAGAAGATATTTTAACGCTTATTGTTAAAGATGTTGGAACTACGATTGCTAAGATTTATCAAGCAAGGCAAGAGTTGGAACAACTCAAGGAAGAAAATAAGAGAGCGGATAAACGCAAGGAAATTTCTCAAGAATGCAAAGCCTTACTTGAACTACTTTTGCCAAATAAAGCCGACGATATCCCTTTAGTCGCACCAATTAAAGGTTATTTATATTCTTATTTAGAAGAGAAGGCGATCTTTGACTTGGTAGATAAGCTTTTTTGCCAGATCATGGATCCTCAAAAAGTGAGTAAAACTGCTAAGGACCAGTTAGAGAAATTGTCTGGCGGTAGTGCCCTTTTGCAATTTTGCCAAGTTTCAACTAAAGAGCTAGCGGGTAAATTACCCGAAAGCTGCAATGAGCAGGCCGCTTTTTTTGTGGGTCAAATAAAGAGTTCTTATCCTGAATTCAAAGAAACCAAAAACGAATGGCTAAAAGATTGCATTCAAAATTTTGCTGGTACGCAGGATGTTGATGTATTGCAAATGTGGCAATTTTTAGGGGGATACGTTGAGAACATTTTGGTTTACCTTGCTTCACAGTTAGCCAAGTCGCAAAAAGCCGAAGATTCTAAAACGAATGCTCTCACTCTCATCGCTAAAAAAGTCCTGATAACAGGAAGTTCTTTTTTTGAAGCTAATCAGGAAAAAATTAAAGCTAGATTGATTCAAATCGAGCACAATAATGGCGATCCAGCTGACGATGAGGAGTTGCTGCAGATTTTTAAGCCATTGAGCCTACAATTACTTAAATCTGCTGGATTAGAAAAAGAAAGCCAATATCCAATACCTGCATTCTTACAAGGTTTAGCCGCGCCTTTTGTTGAGAAAGAAGCCACTAAGTTTTTTGTCAAAATCTATTGCAATTCCATGATGTTTATTATTCTCGATGAAGGTCTTAGCGATAAATGCAAACCATTTTTTGGTTTGCAAGAAGCTAAGAATACTTGTCATGTATTGATGGAAAAGCTGATGCCAAGGCTGAAAACAGCCATTGCTGAATTCTCATTAACATTAGCTGATAAATCTTTGAACACCATCAATGGCTCTTTTTCAGACCAAAATCAATTGCCTTCCTATATGAAGCATTCGCTAAGTAGCTTATTTCGCGATTTAGCAACAAGCTCTGACCCTCAAATTCAAAAAATCTTCGAAACAAGTCAGTCTTATTTGGAAACTGCTGTTTTTAAAATTCTCGTAAATCTTGCCGATGCTAACTTGCCAGAACTTGTTGTGAGAAATGGTTCTGATCAAAAAGATCTGTTGGCCAATGCTGCTTTATCTTTTGTATCCCTTCTCCAGGACCGCTTGAAACATCCTAAGCTGTTAGAGGATATCGAAGTTTGGGATAAAATGCCTGAAGATGCGCCAGGCCAGCCAAAAGGTATTTTTGGCCCAAAAGAAACAAAAAAAATTGAACTGAAAAAAAGACTGCAATCGCTTGCCAAGGAACTGTTAGCAAATTCTGGAGTGTTGATTCCTGAAAAAGTAGATTATTTTTCTCTTAATGCAACATTGCAAGAAACTCTTGTACCGGATCTTTTGTTGAGTCTTTATCGGGACATAATGATGATTCATCCCTATACCGATCAGTTGAAGAATGATTTTGCAAAGGATGATCAAGAGAAAGTTGAAAAAATTGCTCATGATTTTGGCGAAAAGCTTTCGCCCTTCATACAAAAGAAATTAATCGACTCAGCACCAGATATTCTTGACGCAGTCAATAAAAAAGTGCTCTCTCCAAAGATTTCTACCGAGGATCAAGGTTGGTTAAAAGGGGAGTTTTCCACCTTAATCAATAACAACAATTTGATGAATCCGATTTGGAAGTTTGCACAAAACTACACAGAAAAGTTAATCATTAACATTCTGGCAAAATTGGCATCGTCATATCGCCAACTTCATCCCGAGACAACGGAAAACCTGTTAACATGCGCTTTGCTGCAACTCTTTTCAGTTGCCGAAGGTGAATTTAGGCCTCTTGATTATGACAAATTTGTGGAAGAAATCAAAAAGATTGACAGAACTGTTGATGATAACGCTGTTAAATCTCAAAAGTATAAAACCTTACTTGAATCCTATAATCCGCAAAAGCCAATAAGTCTTGATCAGATAAAAACGATTTTGAAAAATGATGATAGCAGAACCAGGGAAAAAGAATTTAAGAGATTGCTAAAGGCAAGCCAACCTCAAACAATCGTGGACTATAATCATCTCCTTGCTGAAGCACAATTAGGGAAAGATGTCACAAAATGGTTTCGTCCCTTAGTAAAGAGTTTTCTTAAGGCCGCAGGAAAAGAAAGCAGCAAGGATCTTCATCTGCCCGATGTGATGCGGCAGCCTATTTGGAAAGTATTGTGTCAAAAGGTTCTCCCCGATCTTTTAGCCAAAATGTATTTTGATTCTAAAGCTTATGCTCCGACCTTAGAATCGAAAAAAAGAACAGAAACGCTAGACGGCGTTACTGATCTTAGCAAGGGTGTCATCGTAGCTATTCAAAATCTATCCTTATCACAGCTTGATCATATCAATGAATTGCCGGAAGCAAAACAATTAGGTTCCTATGTGCTGAATAAGTGGATTGCTAAGGATTCTAAGACATTGGAATTTGAGAAAATTTGGGCTTTTGCCGATCGCTATATCGAATCGCTTTTACGCCATATGTGCAGTAGCTTGGCTATCTCGGAGATGGAAGTTAAACATCACAAAAATGCTTTAACTCTTATTTCGACAAAAATTCTTGAAGAATCCGTTAGCTTCTTTGAAAAACACCCCGAAATAAGAAAGAAAATATTGGCATCACCGGATTCGTGCACTGATCCTGTATTAATCAAAACGATGTCTGAATTTACGAATCAATTGTTGCAACGCGCAGGCCTTGATCAAGAAAATAGGAATACACCTTCCTTTATTAAAGCCCATCTCGTGCCTCTATTGAAAAAAGAAATCCCGCTGGTCCTTCTTAAGCTATGTTCTAATGCATTCACGGCTATGAATATGTCAGCTAAGCTTCCGGAAAATCTCGATAGTAGTGATGTAAAAAATGTTGAATCCACCTTACAGAGATTCATGAAAGACTTTATGCCTACGATTAAAGCTGGCTTGGCCGACTTAAGCGATGACTTAGCGAAGCTTTCCTTGGATCAAATCAATGATCTTCTAGGAACTAAAAAACTCGATAAAGAACTGCAGCCTTGGCTTGCTGAATGGTATCGCAGCCTAGCTAAAAGCAAAAGCGAAGCCCTTGACAAAACCGTGACGTTCTCGCAAGGACCTCTAAATCAGGTGATGATCCATTTTCTTGCTAACCTTGCCGCTAATAATCCACTAAAAGCAACGACAGAGAAACATTATATTTTTTCCGATGCGGTAGTGCATCTTATGCTCATCGTCAAAAAGAATTTGGGTGGAAAGACGGATAAACTGGTTGCGTTAATTCGCGATTTGGATGCAACCCCAGCTGAAACCCCTGCTGCAATCAGTAAAAAGGCTGAGATCTTAAAAGAGTTTGAAGGCATCTCGCGCGAATTGATTCAAATTGCCGGCTTAGATCAAGAGCCTAAAGTTGATCATTATTCGGTAAAGAAAAAGCTGAGTAGCGCCCTACAGGCTGCTGTCATCCCTAATTTAGTCTTATATCTTTATCGCGACGTTATGATGATTAAATCTGATGCTGTTAGGGCTTTAGATCAATTAGGTTCAGATTCTGAAAGAGCAGGTATTAAAGCGATCACACATGAAATTGCAGAGAAAATCGGTGGCATATTGCAGCAGACCTTAAAAAATTCAGAAGCAGAGATCCTATCTCAGCTTGCTGCGTTTTTAAAAACAGACGTTCCTCAGCAGAAGTGGCTTAAAGAGGGAGTTGCTCCCTTAATTCAAAGTGAAGGGGCTTTAGCAAAGGAAGCTTTGAGCTTTGCTAAATGGTACTGTGAATCTACCTTAACACAGACGCTGGCAATCTTGGCTTATTCCTACAAGCAAAAGCATCCCAAGACCCACGAAAATCCTCTCACCTGCGCCCTGTTGCAAATCATAGCGACAGCAGAGGAGGAATTTAAAATGAACTCAGACCAGCTCATTTCCATTGCTAAAGCAAATGGCGATATCAAGGAATTTTTCCGCCCATGGGCCAAGAGCTTGCTTAAAGCTGCTGGCAAAGAAAGCAGTAAGGATCTCCATCTTCCGGGTTTTATGCAAAAAACTGTTTGGAAAACACTTTCTCAAAAATGGATACCCGATCTTCTGGCAAAGATTTATTTCGATTCTAAGGTTGCTTTCGCTTCTCCTGATCTAAAAAAAGAAACCGAGTTTCTAGAAGGGGCGAATGAAGTCAAAGACGCCTCTATTGTTATCATCCAGAATGTTGTTCAAAAGCAATTGCAGGAGATGAAAGACCTTCCTGAAACAAAAGCATTAGCTTTGCTTATGCTTGATAAATGGGCAAGCGAAGATAAGGCTGAAGTAGGATTTGAGAAAATAAGAGCCTTTGTTGATAGCTTCGTAGGGTCGTTGATGAACCACATCTGCAGAAATCTAACATTATCGCAAGAAGAAGCTAACAACAAAAAAAATATTCTTACTTTTCTTTCGATGAAGGTCTTGGGGGAAGCTATTGATTTTTTTGGGAAGCACCCTGAAATCAAGCAACACGTTTTATCTTCCTCAGATCCTCTTCACGACGCGGCGTTAAGTAAGCTCATGAGCGATTTTACAGATCAAATTCTGAAAAAA
>Ga0207105_1193_pt1 | contig 14818 bp, 14 predicted proteins | sample Alteio_BWMinHeat_77_FD_153569 | JGI IMG/M metagenome (GOLD analysis project Ga0207105, IMG submission 153569) | Enriched cells from forest soil in Barre Woods Harvard Forest LTER site, Petersham, Massachusetts, United States -... | ecosystem: Environmental > Terrestrial > Soil > Temperate forest >... | reverse complement strand
GACGCTGTTCGAGTTGCTGAAACTGCGGCAAGAGTACCAACGGTCATTCGCATTCGTGCTGCTCTGTGTGCCGAGTCTCGTTCGGCTGCACCTGCTGACGGTGTGGGATAACCGGTTTCCTCGTGCGGTGGCCAGAGCATAGATTCTGGCCGGTAACATCGTCACTTAAGGGCGGGCTGAGATTCGGTGGCCAGGGGCAGGGTGAAGTAGAACGAAGCGCCGACGCCGAGTTCGCTTTCGGCTCGGATGTTGCCGCCGTGGGCCTGGATGATGTGCTTGACGATCGCCAGTCCGAGGCCGGTGCCGCCGGATTCGCGGGAACGTGCTTTGTCGACACGGTAGAAGCGCTCGAAGATGCGGTCGAGATGCTCGGAGGCGATGCCCGAGCCGAAGTCCTGCACGCAGAATTCGACTTCGTGTTCGAGCGATCGCGCTCCGACGCGGATCCGTTTTCCTGTCTTCCCATATTTCAGGGCGTTCTCGATCAGGTTTCCGAACACCTGGTTCATTGCATCGGCGTCCGCCATCACGAGCGCATCCGGCGCGCCGGACGACTCGAGTTCCACACCGGAATCGACGACCAGGCCACCGAGCGATTCGATGGCATCCAGAACCAGCGCCGAGGCACGGACGGGCTGGCTGGCGAGCTTGTAATCGGGGCTCTCGACGCTGGCCAGAGCCAGCAGATCCTCGGTGAGGCGGTTCATGCGGCTGGCGTTTTTCTGGATCACGCCCAGAAACTCGCGGCTGGTTTCGGGGCTGCAGGCAGGATCTTCCACGAGGGTTTCGACGTAGCCCTGAATCGAGGTAAGGGGGGTGCGGAGTTCGTGGCTCACGTTGGCGATGAACTCGCGGCGGGATCGTTCGGCGGTTTCGATCCGGGTGACATCGTGGAGCACGGCGATAGCGCCGCCCGAGGGCAGGGGTGCGGCGTTGACCTCGAAAACGCGGCCGGGAGCCAGCGAACTGGCGCGGCCGGTGCTGATTTCCCCATTCTCCAGGGCGCCGCGCACGCAGGCCAGCAGATCGGGATCGCGCACCGAATGGACCAGGGGGCGCCCTACGCGAATTTGAGCGCCGGCCACACGCTGCATGACGGCGTTCGACCAGCGGGCGAAGCCCTCCGGAGTGATGGCGACCACCGCCTCCTGCATGGAATCGAGCATGGCGGCCAGTTCCTGGCGGCGGCTCTCAATCTCCGCAAAACTCTTGCCGAGGCGCTCAGCCGTGAGGTTCAAAGCCGCTTCCATGGCCATGAGCTCATCGCCCGACGCAGGGTCGAGGCGGGCATCCAAATCGCCCTCGGCAATCTTGCGGGCAAAATCGACCACGCGCTGCAAGCGGGTGGTGACGCGCGAGGCTACCCACGCGGCCAGGGGCAGTGCCACCGCCAACGCGATCAGTCCCGACCAGAGAGCCTGGTGTCCCAGCGAGTGCACCGCATCGGCCCCGGCCTGCGCGGTGAGACGGCGCAATACGACTTCCAGGACCACGGCCTGAAACACGAGCAGAAGGACAAACAGTCCCATCAGCTTGAAGAACACTTTGCGGGTCAAAGAATTCCGCTCCCAGCCGGCGAGGGCCGGCATACGCATGGTAGGCGTGCGAGCCGACCCGGCCCGGCGCTATTCCGTCTTGGGTATCTCAAAACGGTAGCCTGCGCCGCGCACGGTCTTCAGATAGCGCGGGTTTTCCGGATCGATTTCGATCTTCTCACGGATGCGGCGCACGTAGACATCGACGGACCGCGGGGTGACAAACCGGGCATCGCCCCAGACCGCATCGAGCAGGTGATCGCGACTGTAGACGCGACCGGGATGACGAGCCAGGTAGTCCAGGAGGCGGAATTCGGTGGCCGTGGTGGTGGTCAGAGTCCCGCGCACGGTGAGCTGCATGGCGTTGGCGTCGATGATCACTTCTTCGAAGCGAATCACCGACGGCGATGTCGGCCGTTCAAACCGGCGCAGCACCGCTTTGACGCGAGCCACCAGTTCGCGGGTGGCAAACGGCTTGGTGATGTAGTCGTCGGCGCCCAGTTCAAGGCCGAGAACGCGGTCGTTTTCTCCGGCACGCGCGGTGAGAAAGATGATGGGAATCGTCGAGAGCGCGGTGTTTGCCCGCAGCCGGCGGCACACGTCGAGGCCGTCGCCTCCAGGCACCATGATGTCGAGCAGGAAAAGGGCGGGCGGCTGGCGCTCGGCGTCGGGAATCAGGTTGGTTGGAGTGAGGTACGGCCGGACGGTAAACCCCGCCGCTTCCAGGTGATGCTGCACAAGGCGCGAAATATCGGCGTCGTCTTCCAGCACAAATACGGATTGGCTCAACCGGTCTGCCTCGCCCGTCGGCGGTTCGAATTCAGCTACTTGTGGCCGCACGGAATCGTTAACAGACTACTGCATTCAGGCAAACAAATTGCAAACGTACGGTTAATTCGGCCGCGGGACTCGCCGTGCATACGGTGTGATTGGCTGCCGCCGGCAGAGCGGACTCAGGTACCGGTCTTGGCCATCGCGGTGACAGGCTCGGGCTGGCACACGGTTCCTGGTGCGGCCGATTCCAGATCCAGGCCGACGGCCGAGTCCATGGCCGCGGCATCGTGGGTTCCGCCGGAATCCGCACCGCGGGTGTGCAGCTGTTCCTGCTTTCGACGGTCGCGCTCAGCATGCTTCTTTTTCACCTCGTTGGCGGCCACCACAATGAGGGCTGTGAATGTAATGGCCAGCAGGGCTATGGCAGGAATTCCATGCAACTGATCGAGCCCGTCGGCATTGAAATCTCCATAAAGGAGGGCCAGACCCGCGAAGACAAAGAAGATATGCGCGCAGAAGACTTTGAGCGAAGCCTTGCCAAGGGTGAGAAAGGGCTCAATCGACACCAGCTTTGCGAGATACTTCCGGGCCCAGTAAACGACCGTCGTGAAGGCTACGAGGTTAATGACACGCAGGGGGCCGATCTGCCACTTGTCGAGCTTGAGGCCGAGCGCCTGCTGGGTAAGGTGCGGCCCCAGCCAGTCGAACCGGATGCCAATAAAAAATAGGCAGGCGGCGGCCGACAGGGCCGCCAGCCACCCGGGAACTCTGCGGAATACTTCGGTTTGCGTGGCTGATTTTGCCCCCAGCCACAAGCCGACAATCCACATGCCTTGCCAGGCGAAAAGGTTGAAGGCGCCGGTTTCCTGCAGGGGAATATTCAGGTGGGTCACGTGCACCACCCAGTTATGGACGACATCGCGGAGTCCGTATTGAGCCATCAGCCAGATAAGCCCGCTGACCGCCAGGATCCACTTCCAGCCCCAGCGCACCGCCGCTGACAGCACCACTGGGGTGAAAAAGAGGAAGGTCACGTACATAGGCAGAATGTCGAGGAGCGGGGGGCAATAGAGCAACAACACTGAGCCTAGAATCGCCACCGCAGGGTGGGCCAGGTAGAAGGTCAGCAGGTTGGTCAGCGCCGCCTTGTGCGTGTGCACCGCAAAACCCGCCACCACGGTAAAGGCAAGCGCCAGCATCAGCAGGTGATAGGCATAGATCTTGAGCGAGCGCTTCCACAGACGGGCGCGCACATTGGCAGGATTCTGCACGAGATCTCGTATATAGAGCCGGCCCACGAGGAGGGCCGAGATAAACACGAAGCCCTCGGCCGACGAAACAAACCCCAGCGGCTGGTTGACAAAATCGGCAAAGCGGGTGGGCAGATGGGTGAGTGTCATCCACACCAGGAACAGCCCGCGCAGGGCGTCAAGCTCCGGCCTTCGTTCGAGCTTGGGCAGGTGCAGGTGCTTCGGCATGTGTATGTGCAGGCGAGACAACGGTTGTGACCTCCGCGCCGGTCGTCCCTTACTTAGATGATCAGTGTGCGCAAGCGTAACCGCCTGGGGGCGGGGAGATGGTCGAAATCGACGTGGAAAGTGCCAGATTGTGGCAAATAGGTTTTCTCGACTCCGCACACTCAGGCAAACTTCGGGCGCATTTTCCGGCGAGAAAACTAACAAAACTCATAGTTCCCTTCGTTTCCAGGACGCCGGTACTGTGATCAATACGTTCGGCATCTCGTGCCTCGGTAGGTCGAGCCGAAGGAATAAGGGAGGAACCGTGAAGAAATACCTCGCTGAATTGGTGGGCACCTTCATCCTGGTGCTCTTTGGCTGTGGATGCGCAGTTGTCGCCGGCGATAAGGTTGGCGTTGTGGGGATTGCGTTCGCCTTCGGCTTTGCCCTTATTGGCGCCGCTTATGGGATCGGACCGATTTCCGGCTGCCACATCAACCCGGCGGTTAGCCTGGGCGTTTGGGTGGCGGGGCGCATGAAAACCGCCGACCTGGTCGGCTACATTATTGGGCAGTGTGTGGGAGCGATCATCGCGGCCGGGCTGCTTTCGATCATTGCCGGCGGCGTTGGCGGTGGATATGACATCGGCAAAAGCGGGTTAGGCCAGAACGGATGGGGACCAATGTACCAGGGCGAGTACAGCATGGGAGCAGCTATCGCCTTCGAATTTATTGCGACCCTGATCTTTGTCATTGTCATCCTGGGCTCGACACAGAAGGCGGCGGCTCCTGGATTTGCCGGATTGGGAATAGGGATCATGCTGGTGGCGATTCACCTGTTCGGGATTCGCATCACAGGCACGAGCGTCAATCCGGCACGCAGCCTGGGACCGGCCCTGTTTGTGGGCGGGCAGGCGCTGGCGCAGGTGTGGCTGTTCCTGCTGATTCCGAGCCTGGGGGGAATCGTGGCGGGGTTGCTCTTCCGGACCAAGTCGCTGGAAGTTGATTGATCGATGGCAGCAAAAATCGGGGAGCCGCAGCGTGGGCTGCGGCTCCCCGGAATCGTTGCAGGTTGGTTTTTAGAGCCGGGCGGCGTCAGGCTGCGGCATCGCCTCGCTCGAGTTCGGCAATGTAATCCACCACTGCCTCGCTCCAGCCATCGACGTGCGTCCACTCGCCGTAGCCCACGCCGTTGCGGTTACTGGCCACGTTGATCACGTAACCTTTTCCCTGCACCGCGCCGACGTCATCGTGGGCCTGCTCGTCGGTGATTACCACCAGCCGGTCGTATCCGGTCCGCCAGTGGCTCTCAACGCTCGCAAGGGCCCGCCCCAGGAACGTTGCGCCGTGTGGCTGGCTCTTATCGAGCGCGTCGCGAAGCGCCATGCCGCGCCGTGAAGGCACCAATTGCGCGCGATCCGAGAAGGTGTAAATCGATACCTTCTCCGCAATCTCGCGCAACAGGATGGCGAGGCCATAGGCGGCATCGGAACGCCGCATCTCCGAGCGCTGCGACAGGTTCACCTCCATGGACCCGGAGACGTCGACCAGCAGGACGGTGTGTCCGGCCAGCCGATTCCCGCGCCCATCGAGCGCGCGAAACATGGCCTGCTCCAGCGCATCCTCCCACTGCGGAGCATTGCGTGCCGCAGCCAGGAAGCGGAACGGCAAAACGCGATCTGTCTTCATGGTTGCCAGCGCGCTCAGAACCAGTTCCTCGGCCACGCCAGCCTCATGGAGGTTGCGCAGGTTGCGGAGCAGGGCGAGCGCTCCGAGCTTGCGCTCGGCGAGCAGGCGTTCCCAGACGGCGCGCTTGCTGGTGTCGCCGCGGCCCGCAGCCGAGAGTGAAACCTCCCAGGTGTCGGGCGTGGCGAGCTCGTTGTCAGCCAGGCGCTTCCAGAGCGCAGCCTGCGCCTCGTCCACTGGCCGGGCGTGGGAGAGGAAGAGAACGTCGCGCAGGCGCACCGCGCCCGCCCGATCGTACTTGGCCAGGGCGTACTCGTCGAACTTCGAGAACGCCGCGGCCAGCCCCTTCTTCACCTGCGCCGAGAGCGGCTGACGCCCGCCGGCCCAATAGATGGCGACAAACTCCGCCAGTTCATCGGCACGCTGAATGACGCGCCCCAGCGTCTCGCCAACAAGCTGACGGTGCGTGGCGTGGCGTGCCATTTCGCGCACCAGCAACAGGGGAGCGTGACGCAGCTTCATGCGCTCGCGCGCCTCAACGGCCAGCGCGGCTACCTTTTCGGCGGCAACGAAGGGAACGAGCAGCCGAATGCGTCCGGCAATCTGCTCGCCGTCCTCGTAGAACTCGTCCTCCCACAGCATGCAGGAGAGAACCGAGCGCCGCAGCGCCTGCTCGGGCGTGATCTTTGCAGCCCTTCCGCCCTCATGGGTGCGCGGCTCGAAGACGCGCCGCTCTGCAAGGTGACTCAACTTCAAAATATTCAATCGCACTTTCGGCCTCCTTTCCGAGAGACATCAAACAAGTCTGCCGGGGAAAAATCGGGAGCGGTGATTTGCTTAGCTACGCTGACCCAGTCGTCAACGGCAGGAATCGAACCTGCACCTCCGCTTTCACGGCGCTCTACCATTGAAGTATCCGTGCCCTGCGCCACCGGCAGATGAAATGGTTGTGGTTAGAAGAGGCGCGCTACTTCATCCTCCCTCTCATCTTCGTCATCTACGACCACGGGGATCGATGCAAATCCGCTTCCGCGAAATCCGGGAGTCGGATTGCGATGGCAATCGGCGTGGAAGTTAATCGCCAGTTTCTCCATCTGGTCGAAATCGGGTCGGTTGCGATCCTGATATTCCGTGCACTGGTGCACCACAAACGGCACCAAGCGCGCGGGGTTGGAGTTGGTGCAGACGACAAGCACCTCGGTTTCACGATAGCCGGTCATATACTGGCCCCAGTTGCAGTACTTGCACAGGTGAGTTTCACCCACCGGTGTTCCGTTCTTCACGTAAAGCTTGCCCATAACAGTTACTTTCTAATCCGGGAACGCCGGAAGGTGATTGGCCGGGGAACAAGCGATCACAGAATGTTTTCCGTTGCTCTGCCACTGAGCTACCGGGATAGCTCCCGGGCGGGAATCGAACCCGCGACCACCGGCTTCGAAGTATCCGTGACCTACGCCACCGGCCAGGGTGGAATTCAAAAAAACATTGAGTCAAACTACGCCGGGGAATGAGCGACGAGAGTTCGGAACCTCTGCTCTGCGGCGACCCGCAAAGTAAGCCTTCCGGCAGGGCTCCCCTGAACCCTGCGCTGTGTGTCAAGCAGTGGAAGTAACTCTCCCCTGTCGCCACCGGCGCTAACTTACAGTCATTGTGAAAACAAACCTATCCTCAACGCTGCGAGCTCACTATCGCAGCGGCAAGAGGGCGCACTTAGTAAAGCAAGTTATCCCGAGGGAACAAGCGAGGACAGGACTGTACCGTTGACAGGCGATGTACCTGGTCTCTTCGCCACTCGGGCTAGTCAAGTCGAGCAGGACGTCAGAGCGCGCCAACGTATTGCGTGACCCTGATCCTAATGCCGGGTTTGAGTGCGATTCGCGTAGGAGGGAGCGAATGGGCTAGTAAGAATCGACGAACCACGCCCGGCGACCGGTACCGGCAATTGGAAGCCGTCCCAGCCTACGCATCGAATTTTGCGTTGATTTGATCATCGGGCGCGTTCTCCTACGCACTTAGAACTTTGCCACAACTTAGAGGGAAAACGCAAGCGTTTATCAGAATTATTCGTAAGTTTGTTGAGATATATGTTATGTGCCACTTATCCAGTGCGATTGCGTGAGCACATCCAGTTCTCATCGACTGCGTGTAATCGTTTACGCTGGAGCCGGTCTTGTCAGGCCCGCGCCACGAACCTGAGCCGCACATAGTCCGCCACCCAATTCCCATCTTCACCGCGGAGCGCAGGCGCAAGCAGGCTGCAACACTCGTCGACCACGACGGCGCGAACGTCCTGCGGGAGACTGTCCAGCAGGCCGCGGCGAAAGGTGTGCAACCATCCGGCCATGCCGTTCTCTCCAAGGGGAGTCGGGCGTGGGATCAGCGACATGCGCTCGATGCTGAACCCATGCTGCTCGAGGCGCCGCCGATATTCGTCGGGCGTCGGGTAATAGTTAATACCGTCCTCGGCGCCGCCGAAACCATGCCGCTCCAACACGGCCCTTAGGGCCACGTGAATGGCCGCAACGTTGCCGTGGCCGCCCATCTCGGCTACAAAGCGACTGCCCGGCTTCAAGACGCGGCGAACTTCGGCCATCATGGCGTCATGGTTGCGAACCCAATGCAGGACAGCATTCGAAAACACCGCATCGAAGGATGCGTCCGCATAGGGCAGGCTCTCGGCGCTGGCCACATCCGCGGCAATGCCGCGCGCCCGGGCCGCCGCCACCATCGCTTCCGAGGCGTCCACGCCAACAACATCGGCGCCGGTAGCCGCGAGACGGGCAGTTAACTGGCCGTCGCCGCATCCCAGGTCGAGAATTCGCTCGCTCGGTTCGGCTGCGAGCCACTCCAACACTCCGCCGGCCAAACCGTGCACAAAAGCTCCGTCGCGCGCATATGCGTCAGGGTCCCAGGTCTGAGTCAAATGGGTTTCCTCCCGTCTCAATCCCAGTGTCGGGGTTTTGGGTACATTCGGCAATGTTATTCATTTTTGGGACTCGATAAGAAATGCTTATGAAATGTTCTCCACAATCCGGCGCGTCTTCAGTGCTATAGTTCCTTCACTCTCGAACGAAGGACAAGTCATGGCGGTTCGCATCCAGCCTCCATCGCCGAAGACGAGCTTTCAACTGGTAATTGGAATCCTGATCATGATCGCGGTGCCGGCTGCGCTCACACTGCATACGGCACGTGTTTCCCCGACTATCCCCGCCACACAAAACCTGACGCCCTACGGCTATACCGTCAGCCTGCTTCTCTTCATCGTGCCCATCCTTGCCATCAGCATCTGGTTCCTGCCCAAAGAGGAAGTGCACATCTCGAAAAAGTCGTTCGTGCGCACCATCGCGCTGTTGTTTCCACTGGGTGTCGCCCTCGATTTCTTTTTCGCACAGGCTTTTTTCGTGTTTCCCAATCCGAATGCCACGCTGGGCATCAAGGCTCCGGCGCTGGGCGGCGGCGTGCCCGTCGAAGAGTATCTCTTCTATTTCACGGGATTCGTCGCTGTGCTTCTTATCTATATCTGGCTCGATGAATACTGGCTCGCCGCTTATAGCGTTCCGGTGGACGCAACCGAGCGCATCAACTTTGACCGGCTGCTCCGCTTCCATCCGCGATCGCTGATTCTGGGCGCGGCGCTGATTGCATCCGCGATCTTGTTCCGCTACCTCTTCGTCAGCTCGCCCGGCTTTCCCGGCTATTTCGTGTTCCTGGTTGCGGGAGCGCTCGGGCCATCGGCATTGCTCTTCCCATCCGCGCTGCCGGTTATCAACTGGCGAGCCTTTGGCCTGACGTTTTTGCTGATTCTTCTGATCAGCCTGTTGTGGGAAGCCACCCTGGCTCTGCCTTATGGCTGGTGGGGATTTCAGGACGCACAGATGATCGGCATTTACATCACAGCGTGGAGCCGGCTTCCCATCGAAGAAGTGTGCATCTGGTGCGCAGTGACATATGCGACGGTGATCGTTTATGAAATCATCCGGCGCTGGCAATCGTCAGGCAAGAGCGCGAGCCACGCCTTCCTTGGCCGGAAGCCGTCGCACTAAGACGCGCCGGCGTGATCGATTGCCGGATCGCTCATGCGGCCAATCGAATGGCCTGCGGCAGAAGGGCGTCCTGGCGTGCGTACTCGAGCCATTCCTGCTTTCGTCCGATGGGCCCGCGAAACCCGACGTATCCATCCGGACGGACGATGACAATCTTTTTTGTGATTCCCAGCAGGTTGATGCCTTCATCGTCAAGCTGGGGAAGGTGAAGAGGAATGACCTCTGCCTCGGGTATATTCAACCGCACGTAGTCGACTTCGGCATCGCACCCGTTGATCACAAGGACGAGGTGCCGGGCCTGGGTCCAGTCGCGCAGCAGGGTGATCTTTTCTCCGGGATAGTGGAGGGTAAGATCGGGCAGCCGGTCACCCGCTCTGAGGTCACCATCGCCGCCGTGGTCGACCACTGCGGAGGAAGTGCGATACTCGATCGCGGTTTCAGAGATGAAGCCGATCACCGCATTCTGGACAGGCTTCACGCCGGAAATCAGTGCACCCAGAACATTGCGTACCTGCTCCAGCAGGGGATTGGTGATCGTCGCCATCTTCAGGCCGCGCTCTGTAAAGCGAAGCAGCGCCTTGCCGACCTCGCCGCGCTCTTCCTCGTAACTGTCCAACAGCGACTCGTCCGCTCCGCGAGCCACGGCAGCTAGTTTATAAGCGAGGTTGGCGACATCCTGAATTCCGGTGTTCATTCCCTGTCCGCCAACGGGAGAGTGAATGTGGGAAGCGTCCCCTGCGAGAAAGACGTTTCGAATGCGAATCTGTTTGGCCTGACGATCGTTGACGTGGAATGGGGTCATCCACTCCGCAGAATGAATCTTCACGCGCACGCCCACGCGGTCAGCCGCGCGCTGCAGATCGTCGATGCTCATGTCGACGGGGCCTTGCTCGTTTTGTTGCGAATGGAGCGCCACGATCATGCGGACAAGCTTGTCGTTCAGCCTTCCCAAAAACACGACATCGCCGTGATGCACGTGAATGGTGAGGTCGTTCTCGGGTGCGTCCGGACCGTCGAGAACCAGGTCGCCCAGGAAGAACGAAAGTCCGACACCGCCGCCCTCAAACGGAGTACCGGTTTTTTCGCGGACCGCGCTGTGCGCCCCATCGCAGCCAAGCACCCAACGCACTCTCAGTTCTTCAAGATTGCCGTCGGGGTGGCGAAGAGAAACGCGGACGCTGCGATCGTCCTGAATCAGGGATTCCAACTCAACCCTGCGCTCGGTCTTCACTCCCAGTTGTTCCATGTGGGCATTGAGCAGCGCTTCGGTTTCGAACTGGGGCAGAAACAGAGCGAATGGGTAGCGGCTGGCGAGCTCATCGAAGTTGACCGACAGGATTTGCTTGCCTTCGCTAAAGAATTGCGCCCCGTGGAGTTTGCGGCCGCGGGCGACGGCTTCCTCGGCGATGCCATATCTCTGGAACTGCTCCAGGGTCCTGGCCTGCACCACGAGCGCCTGCGAGTGCTGCGCCATGTGGTCGGACTTGTCGATGATGCGGACATCAAAGCCTGCCCGCTTGAGTTCAATAGCCGCGGTCATGCCGGTGGGTCCGGCCCCAACGATAAGAATGGAGGAATTGGGCATGAAGAAAGCACTCCTGCACACAAGGAAGGATGCAGAGGATCGGATTGAGGCCGTATCCTGTTTCAGATGAGAAAGGGTATTTCCACCGAAACCGGGAAGAATTCGTCCCGTTATGTGCAACGCTGAGGGGGTTGAGAATCACTAGGAAAACAGGCCGGACACTCCCGCCTTTCCCGGCCCGAACCTGAACGCCTACAATTGGTTAGAAATCAAGTTTCGTGAGGGATTCCGCCATGCCGCTTTCCGGAGAAGCCATCCGCCTGATGAACTACATTGACGACGTTGCTGTGACCCTGCGCCGGGTGCTGGCTTTTGTTCCCACCCTTTCAGCGGAGGAACGCGCGCGGGTGAGTGAGCACCTCAAGCGCTCCAAGCCGAACGCCGAGGATGTGGCCAAGGCCCTGTCTGAGTAAGTCCTGATTGCTGACAACCGCTATTATCGGAGCCGGTCCGCTGGGCCGCTGGCTTGCCCTCGCGGCTGCACGCGCCGGTTATCGCGTATTGCTCGAAGACGTGATGCCCTCGAACCTGCACCACGCACAGGAGTTCATCCGGCGCGAACTCAGTCCGTCCAACCTGGGCCATGAGGCGCGGGTCGGATTCGTATCCAGCATTGAGGATGCGGTTCGGGAAGCGGACCTCGCCATCGACTGCGTACCCGACGAACTGGAATCGAAGCTCGAGATACTATGGCTGCTGGACCGCATGGCCCCGCCGCGCACGGTGCTGGCGACGCCCACCACCCGGCTCTCGATCACGGATCTTGCGGCCTGCACGTATCGCCCGGACAAGTGCATTGCCATTGTTGCCGAAGCCCGCGGACTGGCGGAGAGCCCCGGTTCGGAGATTCTTCTTCGCGCGACGCCGAGGACCAGTGCCGAAACCGTGGCCCTGCTGGGGAGTTTCTGGCGGCGACTGGGCATCGCTCCGCGCTTTGAAACGGAAACGGACGGGATCCCGGCCGTGCCAGTCGAGTCCGCTCAGCCGGTCTTCCCCAGCACGGACTCGTAATATTTCACGTATTGGGGCAGCACCAGCGTAGAGCAAAACCGCTTTTGCGCCGCGCGGCGAGCGGTGTCGCGCATCTGCTCCAGCCGATCCCGGTCCTGGAACAGGCCGATCGCTCCCTGCGCCATTCCGTCAACGTCGCCCACGGCGTACAGCAAACCGGTCTCGCCGTGATCGATGAGCTCCGGTACGCCGCCCACGCGCGTCGCGATGCATGGAACCTTGCAGGCCATCGCCTCCAGGGCAGCCAGGCCGAAGGATTCGAGCTGGCTGGGCATCACCATGAGGTCGGCCAGCGGCAGCAGCTCATTCACGCGATCCTGCTTGCCCAGAAAATGGACGCGTCCCTGAAGGCCAAGATCGTGCGTCAGCCATTCTGCCGCCGAGCGGTCGGGGCCGTCGCCGACGAGAACGAGTTGAGCGGGCATGGCGCGCGCTACCTGGGCAAAGACTTTCACCACGTCGACCACGCGCTTTACCGGCCTAAAGTTCGAGAGGTGAATCAGGATGGGTTCGTCGGCGCCTACGAGCTTCGTCCGAGCCTCGTTGCGCGCTGCCTCATCGCGCACCGGGCTGTACACATCGCAATTCACAAAATTGGGAATGACCGCGATGTCGCGGGTAATGCCGAAGTCTTCGAGCGTCTTGTCCTTGAGGTATTGCGAGATGCTGGTTACGCCGTCGCTCTCCTGGATGGAGTAGCGCGTAATGGGGAGATAGCTCCGGTCGAGTCCGACGAGCGTGATATCGGTGCCGTGCAGTGTGGTCACAAAGGGCAGCCGTCTTCCGCGTGCGGCGAGCATCTGGCGGGCTAGCAGAGCGCTAACCGAGTGGGGAATTGCATAGTGCACGTGCAGCAGGTCGAGTTCGTACAACTCCGCCACCTCTGCCATGCGCGAAGCCAGGGCCAAATCGTAGGGTGGGAACTCAAAGAGCGGATAACTCGAAACCGGCACCTCGTGATAGAACACGCCGCCGTCCCGCCCGCTGAGGCGAAACGGCTGTGAATAGGAGATGAAATGGATCTCGTGTCCAAGAGCGGATAACTCGATGCCAAGCTCCGTGGCAACCACGCCCGAACCGCCGTAGGTGGGATAACAGGTGATTCCAATGCGCATGGGGCTCCGTCGTGCCTCTGGGTAATAAAACTTTGCCAAATGGCAAGCTGTTGCCTGTTTCCAAAAATTGTAGGGGTTCGTACCAGAGTTATGGCGCGCCCCGCAAAGCCCAGATTTCATCTTCCACACTATCAGTTTGCGTGCGGAGCCTTCCGAATCGGATCACTTGAAAGGCTCTCGAAGTTTACCAAGTAGAATTATTATCCCTTTGACACATGCTTGGTTTACGTAGATGATGGGCGAGTGAGGTCGTCGATGAATCTTTATTCCCTGACGCGGCGGTTTCCCACAGAAAAAGATGCACTCGATCATTTGATCAAGACTCGCTGGCCGAAGGGCGTTCGCTGCCTGGCCTGCAATCACGGCAAGTGCTGGCCGATCGAATCCACCAACAAGACCGGCGGACCGCGGCGTTTATTTCAGTGCGCCTCCTGTAAGTTCCAGTTCAGTGCGACGGCCGGTACCCTGTTCCATGATTCGCATCTGCCTCTGACCAAATGGTTCGCGGCGATCTCTTTGATGAGCGACGCCAAAAAGGGTATTTCAGCCAGTCAACTCGGACGCCATATCGGCATGACCTACAAGACGGCCTGGTATGTGGCTCACAGGATCCGCGAAGCCATGCGGGAAGCCAAGGACATTCAGTTGGGAGATCCCGGCACCACCGTGGAGATCGATGAAGCCTACATCGGAGGCAACCTTCGCCATAAGGGATCCAAGGTGGCCCAAGCCTCTAAAACCATGGTGATCGGAATGGCCGAACGCAATGGGCGCGTTCATATAGAGTCCATGTCCAACCGCCGCTTCGAGTCCATCAAGCCGGTGCTGGATGCCAAGCTCGCTGCAGACACAAAAGAGGTGATCACCGATGGCAATCCCACCTACTTGCGCCTTATCCCCGAAGAGAAACACTCGAGAGGAAACCACGGCAAGGAACTCGCGGAGCGGGTCTGGACCACGACGCAAACGGTAGAGAATGCGTTCTCGCTGTTCAAGCGGGTCATCGTCGGCAACTATCACAAGCTCAGTCCCTGGCACCTGGACCGCTATATGCACGAGTTTTGCCGGAGATATAACCGGCGCCGCATGCAGGCTTCGATCTTCGAGATGGCGCTGACCAGTATGGTGGGTCGAACACCGCTACCCTACAAGACTCTGGTCGCGTTCTAAACTGCAATTCTTCCGAGTGGCTATTTCCCGGCTCTGCCGATCTTGCGCCCGGACTGTATCTTTGCGCTGATCTCCGCACGGGAAACAGGCTTGGACTGCAACATCCGCCGCAGAATCTCGTCGAACCTCTTCTCCGCTGATGCTTTACCCCTCATTGCCACATATTAGCAACGCACACAACATGCGTCACAGGGATGATCATTCCAAGTGGTAACGCTTGCGCATGAGTTTTCAGAAGGGGATTTCGGGCGGATCCGAGCCACGAACTGCTAATGTGGAGGGTGAATCGAGATCGTAAGGGCCTCTACAGAATTTGGAAGCCTCTACAACTTTTGGAATCAAGAATAACCTTGCCGTTTGGCATGTTTATGGTTTTTTTAGCACAATTCTTCTTGTCGACAGCGAGGCTGATGCGCATCGGAATCATGTGTTATCCCGCTTAT
>Ga0207105_1192_pt1 | contig 14866 bp, 15 predicted proteins | sample Alteio_BWMinHeat_77_FD_153569 | JGI IMG/M metagenome (GOLD analysis project Ga0207105, IMG submission 153569) | Enriched cells from forest soil in Barre Woods Harvard Forest LTER site, Petersham, Massachusetts, United States -... | ecosystem: Environmental > Terrestrial > Soil > Temperate forest >... | reverse complement strand
CACGTGAGGCAAATACCGAGCACAAGAATGATTGGAATCGTCACTGTCGCGACAAATCCGGCAAGGACGGTCACTGCAGTCAGTCCGGCAAAGGGTCCCGTCAGGGAGATAGAAAAGCCGAGCAGGTTCGAGATGCCTACGGAAGTGGCGTAACCGGCCACTAAGGCAAAGAGTGTGTTCAGCAAGCCGCCTTCGGCATTGATCCTATTCGCGACGGCGTACATCAGCATGCAGGCCGGCGCTGTGAGACCGAGAGCTAAAGCATGGGCGGTGGGGATCACGCCAGGAACGATCAACTCCAAGGTTTTACCGCCGAGCCAGCCGGCAGTGCCTAGAATCGCAAACCCTGTCAACGCGGAGGGCGCATTGGTCCTAGCCTCATTAGTTATAGTAGCCATATTAGAACTCCATGTTACATTTGCGGCTAGTATACAGGTAAATCCGTATTAAGTCTATGCGTTCATTTTAAAAGTTTTTATTTACAAATTTATATTATTATTAAATCAGAAATAATTCAACTTAGTTAGTAATAATGAAAAACAGAAGTGTTAGTAAATTTTTTAATATTTTGCTCAGAACACCTTTTCTAAACGATGGTGGCTAAAATCTTCGTCAATCCACTTCAAGAGCACATCATCCATCCAAAAGAAGCTGCGAGGTTTTGAGGTCCAACCTAAAAACCCCATATGCCCCCCTTGCTCGGCCGTCCATACCTGCACAGCGTGGGGCAGAGACATTCCATGGACCGCATCCATACAAATGAAAGGATCGTCTCTGGAAAATAAAAGATGCGTCGATTGTTGAATGCGAGGCAAAAAGCGGATGCTGCTGCACTCGCGATAATATTCATCAGAGTCTTGATATCCCCAATGGGGAGCTGTGACTAAATCGTCGAACTCAACAATCGTCTGGATGTTTTGAGGAGCTTTGGCCCCTGCCTGGTCCAAAATTGTTTTGAGATAGTAGGAATGATACAAGCGGTTCCGCTTTTCCTGGATGCTACGCACCGTTTGGGCAAGGTCCATCGGAGCGCAGACAGCGATGAAGGCTTTAACGAGTTCCTTGGCCTTTCCTCCCAGCTCGCCGGCTAATTTTAGGGCAATATTGCCGCCGAGAGAAAATCCGATGACAACGATTTCTGAAGCGGGGGCATCCACTTTTAAGCCATGAAGGACCTTGAGCATATCTTCGCTAGTTCCTGCGTGATATAACAGCTTGGACAACCCCTTGCCCGGTCCGGCCCCTCTGAGATTGACCCTGACGACTTTAATTCCTTTGAGATAGAGCTTCCGAGACATGCGGATCATGTAGCCCGAATCGTGGGAGCCTCCCATTCCATGGATAAGCACCACAGTCCGCTCCGTTCTTTTCCATTTGGGAGGGGTCGATACCGTACAGCACAAATAGTCGCCGCTCCCGAGATCGACATGCCATTCTTTAAAAGGGGGAGGTTTCCCCGCGGGGAAAAAACAGGAAACGATCGTCTGCACATGGCGAGAGGCCAGACCCGGCAGCGGACGGAAGTTGAGCGTGTTTACCTGCATTCACCGATCTTTATCACATTTCAAATTAAGCCGCCCTAATAAATTTTCAACTAATTGCATTCTTAATATGTTTCCATCTTCTAACGCCGGAATAATTTGCTTCATATAACAATTATCTGGATCTAAAAGACGGGGGTCAAATTCAAAATGGACTCCGGTTAAAATCGCTCGGCCTCGACCGACGCGGCATTCGATAATGGCCGGAGCTTTTTCCTCAATATTGTAAAAGGCAAGGACGGTGGCTTTTTTTTCTTCCGCAGCATCAACAAAGTAGCCGCCGCCGTTGTAATAGACGGTAAAGACGGTGTCCTTTAGAAAGCTCTGAGTGCCGTTCCAAAGGATTTTAGCAGCCCGCACCCCGCTCAAGGTTTGATAATCGTAGGGCGCAAGGATAGGGCCTCGCACGATCCCCGGGAAAAAGGCCAATTCACGGGCGCCCTCAACCTCTAAAGGCGTCCCTTTTGCAAAGTCGACAAAGGCGCCGCTATAATAACTACCGGCGCAAATCCCTAGAAAGGATCCTCCATTTTCCACGTACGACCGAATTTTTTGATTCCCCTTTCCATTCAATGCTTTGGTGTATGGAATGTCGGCTCCTCCGGGCATAATCAACAGGGCGGCATCCGTTTCCCAGTTGTCATTAATAAGCTGCTCGGGGGAAATGAACTTAATTTGGTAAGCAGGTTTAAGAAAGTGTTCCATCGTTGCAGCGGTCTGGATTAGACAGTCGCTTGAGGCGCCGGGCCCGGAATAGATATACACGGTGTCGCCGGCCGATGCCTTTGCGGGAAGGCATGCAAGAGAAAGGAGGCAGGCTAGAATGAGATGGATCATCTTTAAATTTCCGGGTTGATCGGTAAAAAATAACACAAAAATGAATCACTCTTGAGATTGCATAGGGGACAAAGCCTGTGGCTTTGCCCCCTTAAACAAACAATCTGTTGTTTAAAAGATGGAATCTTGTCCAACGCCTACAGCAAACGTTCTCGTACCGGCTGGCTGAGGGGCAAAACCATAAGTTTTTTGAAAAACAATCCCCGATTTTTTTGCTGCCTCTACAGCCTTTTCCGATAATCTTACTTCTAACTCATAGGCGCGTCTTGAAGAGCACAAAAAACCAACGTCTTCTGCTTTGCTAACGGTCAATTTAGCGACATCGGTTAAATCTAAGGACAAGTTGCCGTTTGTTTGCTCATTAATGGCTGTCTTGACAAATGCAAAAATATCATGAACTTGACGCGTGTGCTCCTCATCAATTCTCGTATCACTGTCCTTGTTGTCAATTGCTTCACTAGGAGTAAAGTGATGGTGCACATTAAAGAATACGTCCAGCCCTCTCTCTTTCCTCTCGAATGCACTTCCCACCTTTACAAGGACAGCTTTTAGTTGTGGGTCATAAATAGCCTTTAAATGACTACACAATCCTATTCCTACTTTTGCAACGGTTTCTTTCAGTTTCGGGTCTTGAATAGCCTCTAATTCACAGTGAGACTCAGGTCCCAATAAAGTAAGCTTAACTGGCGCGCTATTATCGATATAATATTGGCTGCATGCTGATGACAGAGATACAAATGATGTAAGAGAAAAATTCATAATAAACTCCCTAGCTTTAGATATGACTTAGAAAAATCACAAGGGATAGTAACCGGGCATCTCCATTATTTGCAACGCTTGATGTCTTCCTCTGGCGGCAGCTTTTCGGGATAAATGTTGCTTTTTGTCAGCACTTGACGTACATCCTGGTTGTTCTTTACATGCTCTCCGGTAATCTCTTCCTCTCCTTGCATCCCCTCTTTTTTGACATTGAAGTGGGTAATTTCTCCTGCAAAATCCTTCGCTTTAATTGTAATTGTGGGCAAAAAATCAGCCAAGGGCCGAGATTCAGGAACACCTAACTTCTGTTTCATTTCTCCTGTGGTGCGGAGCATGAATCCAGAGCTTTCTTTTCGCTGCGTAACCATTGGCGAAGTTGGCGATTACAATGACATCCATCATGATTTTCATGAACTCTACGGGATTGAACGCGGAGGAGCTGTCATGGTTGTCCTGACGGTCATGTCTATTGGCGTTCGGGGCATGCACCTGCGTAGTCTGGACGATTTGAGGTGACGAGGATATCTCATCACGTTATAACTTCAGCAAATAAACAGTCCCTCGACCTTTGCCTATTTTTCTGATTTTGCCCAACTGAATAAGCATGTCGAGCCTTCTTCCAGCGGTGGTTCTTGAAAGCCCTAAATTTTTTGTCACATCTGAAATAGTAATTTCTGTTGCCATATCAAACAACGCCAAAACAGGCTGCAGATCATCAACAATTGTTAGTCCATCTTTTCCCAGCTGTTCTCTTGGCAAGATGCACTTCACGAAGCCTTCTCCCTCAATAATGGTCGGAGTTTTTAAATTTCTCTCTTGATAAGTTTTGAAAATTGTAATAAATCCTGAACCCATTTTTTCAATATACTCTCCTTCACGAAAAGCTTTGCAAATTGCGGCATTTCTTATAAAACTAAGTCCTAATTTTAGATTCTGCGAATTTAAGGGACCGAAAAATGTGCCTGGGCTAAAAAATTCAATACGATTTTGATAAATTGCAATTTTTGAAGGGCTCTTTTGATGGTAATTTCTATGTACAATCATATTTAGTAGTGCCTCACGAATGGCTTTTTGCGGAATTTCAAGAGTTTCTTTTCTGCGAGGTCCATCAATGACAAATGATTTGGACAATCGACTAACAATAAATTCAAAAGCACTTTCGAACTGCTCAAACAAAGTGCCAGTGCAATCGACAGAAGCAATTGCATCTCTTCCTTCAACTCCTTTGAAATGGGAACAAATAATCATGGCTTCAGTAAAGAAATGTTGAGGCTCTTTGCCAAATAAAAGAATCCCAGCAGTCGTCGCATAGATGTGAGCATGTTCCTGAATGATCAAATGATAAGACCGCAAGAATTCCTGAGAAATTCCTGTTTTTTTTTCAGTTTTTCTCGATCGAATAAATTCTTTTATTTTCTCCGTGTCCAAATCGTTTTGAGTAGTATCATACACTGGCATCATATCATAACATTTACCACGGGCTTGCCACTTAAGTTCTTCTATTAAATCAGCGCTGGCCCTCATAGTGACAGGCCCCAATCGCACATAGGTGCCTTTTTCCAATCCTTCGGATTTTCTATAATACGGCTTATTTGTTCCCGAAGACACCTCTATAACAAGCAAGGCCCTATCATTTATCCTTTGCGTGTATACAAGCGGTAAAATTGCCGGGGTGGAGGCCTCATAGATAGCTTTGCTTAAAGTCTCAAAGGCATTTACAGCTTGTTCATCAGGGATTCCAACCACAACGCCATTATCGGCCACGCCAATCACTAATTTCCCGCCATTTTGATTGCAGAATCCGATCACCGTTTTAACAATTTGATCGTTTTGCGGCATTTCTCGTTTAAATTCAAGAGTTGATGATTCACTACCTGGATATTTCATAAGCACCTTTTTAACCCACAATATCAGAACTGGGTTAAATGGGTCAAATAATTTCATCAAATCAACCCAATTAACCCATGGCAAAAGTGGTGGGTTAATTAGCTTCATTGACTATCAAAGACTTAGGATGAAATCACCCCATTTGGGTTAATACGAAGCCTTAGATACTGCCAAGACAGGACTCTTTCGGGCGAGCGGCTACGCCGTCTCGTCCACGAAAGCCCGTTCGCGCCACGCAGGGCGCTTCACTTCAAGGAGCGGTCTCGGGAAAAAAGACCCGGAGGTAAGTGACAGGACTCTTTCGGGCGAGCGGCTACGCCGTCTCGTCCACGAAAGCCGGTTCGCGCCACGCAGGGCGCCTCACTTCAATTCCTGCCGCAAGGCAAGCAGTTGCCTTGCTTCATCGGCAACAAAAAAGGCTTCCCCCGCAGGGGGAAGCCTTCGTTGCCGATGACAGGAATTGAACCAGTACCCTATTGCTAGGAGTAGATTTTGAATCTACCGCGTCTACCATTTCGCCACATCGGCGGGAAGGGCATAGCATAAGGGATCAGCGCCTTTCCTCCCAAGGATATTTTTCTCTGTGGCGCTGCTTGGGAGGCGGGGTCTCTGGATAGAGATGATCGTCGTGCGCCCGGTAGATGTACTCCCCTTTGGCGTTCATCCGGCGGATCCTCTCCTGCTCCGATTGCTCTAATCCGGAACAGGCTGTCAACACTAATAAAAAGAAATAACTTGCTTTCATAATTGAAATAATCTTTATATCTTAATTAAGACTAAGAACATATTTTTAGGCGGTTTTGCTATTTTTTGAAGAAACCCGTCATGGCAATATCGTTCAATTCTTCAGCGAGATTAACAACGTTTTGGGGAGTTTGCAAGGTGAAATTCGTCGCCTTAGAAAAAATCATTGCCGAAAGCTCCGCGATGAAGAAAACGATGCAGGAGATCGAGAAGATCGCGAGAAGCCACGCGTCGATCTTTCTCATGGGAGAAACGGGCACGGGCAAAGAGGTGATCGCCAAGAATATCCATGCTCTTTCGGAAAGGGCCGGGAATGCGTTCATCAAGGTCAACTGCGCTGCGATCCCCGAGCCGCTCATCGAATCTGAGTTTTTTGGCCACGAACGGGGGGCTTTTACAGGGGCGATGAACAGGCGGCTGGGGCGCTTTGAGCTGGCGCACAAAGGCACCTTGCTTTTGGATGAAATTTCAGAAATCCCTCTGGGCTTGCAGGCGAAATTGCTGCGCGTCCTTCAGGAGCAGGAGTTTGAACGGGTAGGAGGTTCAGAATCGATCCGGGTCGATGTGCGCATTATCTCGACGTCGAACCGCAATATGAAAGAGACGGTGGCGAAAAAGCTTTTCCGAGAGGATCTCTATTACCGGCTGAATGTGGTCCCGATCAAATTATCTCCTCTGAGGGAGCGGTTCGAGGATATTTTGCCGCTGGCTGAATATTTTCTGGAGAGGCTGGCCGAAGAAAATCAAAAGCCCCGGGTATATCTGTCGGCGGCGTCAAAGCAGCGTCTTCTCGATTATCCTTGGCCCGGCAATATTCGGGAGCTGGCGAATGTGATCGAGAGGACGGTGGTAATGCATAGCGCGGCAACAATTGAGCCGGAGCATCTGAACTTAGATCCCTATCCCTCCTGCGCGCTGCCGGTGGGTATCACACTACAAGAACTGGAAAAAAAATATATCCTCGACACGCTTGCCCTGCAGAGCGGCAATCGGACGAAAACCGCCGAGGTCCTCGGCATCAGCACGCGGACGCTCCGGAACAAGCTTCACCAATACCAGATTAATTGAGGATATAGTGTAGGGTCATCTCGAGATGCTTCCACTTGGCCAGCGCCTGTTCCATGGGATGGGTGAAGTGGCGGGCCATGGCGAGATCAAAGGCGAGCTCGATGTTTTTAAAGAGAGGCTCGTAGGCAGCCTCTTCCTGAAAATCTAACTGGAGCAGGGTCATCATCGAGGTCTCTTCGTCGGGCTTTTTTTCGAGTTCGGCGATCATGCGCGCCACGAGAGGAACGCAGCGGTGCAAGCTGGATGAAAGCGAGGCAAGAGCACTTTTGACTTGGGGGCCGTAGGCGGAGGGCATCGGAGTTTGCGCAATGGCGTCCCCGATGCGGCGGCGCAGATCGAGGGGTTGGGTGCAGTGTTTTTGGACGGCCTCCGCTAGGGATAGATAGGGAATGTGAGGAAAGCCAATCCCCTCGGCAGTCGCATTGATAAAGAGTCGTTCGGGATGCTTTTTAGCATAGGCGCCGATGGCTTCCGATTCCATGACCCACTTCACGAGGGTGCTGACATAGCGGCCGTGCCGGTCTTTTCTACGAAGTTTTTTTTCTTTCACTTCTGCGGTCAGTGCTTTGGGGTCGGCGACGATACCCGGAGCATAGCTGCTGCCGGCTGTGAACGCGAGATCGACGCCGGTGAGGATGATGGGGTTGCACCCCAAGTGGCAGGCATAGGCGATGGCGAGCGTGGTGACGGAAAATGCCTCCGCGCCCAGCTCATGGCCGATGGCCGGTTCTTCGATGCCTAATTCATTCTGCATCCATTCTTCGAAAGAGCCGCCAGTATCGGAGCGCAGATAGCCGATCGGAGCGCTGCAGAGTCCCAAGACTTCCGCGTAGAGGCGGTTGGAGTAGACGAGGGGCATATCTAGGGGAGCGGAGGGCCTTAAGCGCTCGAGTTCCTGAGGATTGGGATCTAGGGCCATGCCAAGATGGGGACGGATGCCGAGATGCTTTAGCGCGGTCAAGGTTGAGCCTCCGGCGATGAGGAGCGCGCTATCGCCTGCGGTTTTTAATAGGGGCGCAGAGTGTTCTAGAGAGGGGCCGGCGCCGCAGATGATCGCGGGAACATTTTCGAAGCGGTTTTTCCACTGCGTGGCGTTAAAGGCAGACCCGATGCGCAAAAAGTTTTGGGAGAGATTTTTAAAGAGGAGGTGAGAATAGAGGATGTCGCTCACGCTGGCTTTGGTCATAAAGCTTTTGCGCTGCAATTTGAGCTGGAGGCGCCGGCACTTTTTGGGCTGCTTCTTCTTGTAGGCGGCGAGGAAGGTGACTTCAACTTTGTCCGAAGGGAATGCGCGGGCCAAATCTTCGATATCTGCATTCTCATTTTGTAAAAAACGGAGATGGACTTTTGGATCGGAGAGGATTTGAGAGCAATGGGGGCCTCTAGCGAACGCGGCAAGGGCTGCGAGATTATCTTCCAAAAAGATGAGGGCCCGCTCTCTTTTTTCTGCAAGCCATGCCTGGAGAGGAAAGTAGTAGCGGCCGAGGCCAATGCCGTACACATAGAGAATTTCTGCTCTGTCTAAATCAAGTTTTGCGTGCCACTGCGCAACTTCACTTGCGATGTCAAGCGCAGGCTCGCTCTTGCAGGCGTTGTCGTAGGCGGTGTAGGTGAGGAGAAAGTGGAGGTCGGGATACCGGTCCAAGAGGTCATTTTCAGATGGCATACAGCAGCTGCTCGGTGACGTTTTTGAAGAAAAGGGTTCTGTTGAGGCTGCCCTCAAAAGTGTCCGGAGGGACGTGCCTGGCAAAGAGGTGCTGCCAAATGTTCCAGAGGGGCGCTAAGATATGCGCGTAGGCGATCTCTTCATCAACGGCGGCCACCCTGCTCAAAGGGAAGGCGAGATGCGCCTGATACATCTCCAGGCAGCGCTCTAGGCTCTGTTTGAGCGCATGAATGCTCTCATGCGCGCCGGGGCCAAAAACTAAAGGCTGGGCGCGGATCTTGCGGCGCAAATCTTCTTGGGGACTCAGGGCAATGTCTTTCAGCTGCATCGCTTCAGCGCCGGCGATACCCCGCCCCCCTTCAGTCGCGTTGATGAAGCGGAGATGAGGGTGCGCCTGAATCAACGCTTCGAGCCAAAGTCCCGCCATTTCCCAATCTTTGGGAGCTTCTTTTCTTTCCCCTTCCACTCCGGGGGCGTAACATTTCCCCTCCTCTAGGCAGAGATCGAGGCCGACAAAAATAATTGGATTGCAGCCCAGGGAAACGGCAAGGGCTGTAGAAAATGTCGCGGCATTCCAGCCTGCCTCAAGCTCTGGGCCGAGCAGGGGCAGATGATCATAGAACCATTTTTCTATCGGGTGCGCAGCGCCATCTTTGATAAAGAGGCGGGGGCCCTTCACCCGTGCGAGGAGCTCGGAAGAGACGCGGTGCTGGTAAAAGAAGGGAATGTCCAGCGCGGCCTGCCCTTCCCAGCGATCGCGGGGAGGATCGGGATCGATGCCGGCGGCAAAATGGGGGACAATCCCCGCATGGGCCAGAACATTGAGGGCGGAACCTCCGCCAAAAAGGAGCGCGCGGCCCTCAATCGTTTTTAGGCAGTCGCTGTTTTTGGCAAAGGAAGGTCCGGCGCCGCAGATGACGGCGGGAATATTTTCAAAGGCGCCAAACCAGCGGCCCCCATCATAGGAGCGGGGCAACCGCTCCATATTTTTTACGATGTTGGCAAAGACCTTTTTTCCAAAATCGCTGAAATCGGAGGCGGCGAGGTGGACGCCTGTCCTGACATGCTCGAGGGCGGCAAAAATTTCCTGTTCTCTTTCAGCCCCGGTGGCTTGATATGACAGCGGCTGAAAGAGAAACTTCCAAGCGATCTCTTTGTAGGTCTGCTCCTCGCTGCCCTTCTCGAGCAGGTAGGCATGCTCTTCAAGATGAATGACATCTCCTTGGATGGTTAAGACGTTCATAGGGCAACCTGCCGCATGAGCTCTTGATAAGAAGGCAAGGTGTGAAGTCCGCGGTTCATGATGATATGGGTTCCGTTGACGGCGGCAACAAAGGGGGCGCCGACATAGTAGTTATAGGCCATGACCTGGTCGAGGGCCTTTGCGCTGAGGATGTCTTGTTTGCACTCGATCAAAAGCAAGGGATAAAGTGGATGCTCCGCATGGATCCCTCGGGCAAAACAAATAATATCCGCCCTTCGCTCAGGAACATGAGGATCATGGAGAAGGTGCGGCAGATGCCGCAGCTCCTTTTCGACAGCGAGGAACTCCCTGGGATACCCCAAATCGGAGATCATGGCTTGGAGCCATTTCTGTCGGACCCGTTCTTCCGGAGTTGCCGCCACAAAGCAGTTTCTAACGGGATCAAAAAGGTTATTCTGTCTGGATGATTCCATAGTTGCCATCATCTCGACGATAGATCACTTTCAATTTGCGATCCTCTTCGCCGCGATAGATGAGGAACTTGTCGCCGGAAAGGTCCATCTTCATCATCGCTTCTACGGTCGTTAAAATTTTCAATACGCGGGTCTCCTTGCCGATCACTTTGGGCACGCTGAACCGCTCTTGCTCTAACCTGCGATTTTCCGCCTCGATCTCCGCATTGATCTCTTCGAGCTCATTGTATTTGGGAGCTTCCCAGACGCTCACCTTCATCTCGACGGTGTCCCATCCTTTTTTATGGTGGTCCTGGATCTTGCTCTTGTAATCGCGCAGGCGGGATTGCAGGCGGTCAATCGCTTTGTCGATCGAAGCATACATGTCGCTAGTCATCGCATGCACTTTCACTTTAAAATTGTTGAATTTGAGGACGATCGAAGCCGAGTGCTCCATCTTCTGAATATCGAGGTTGGCATGGATGTCCATGATGTGGTTGTGGAACCGCTCGATCTTGGTCAGCTTGTCCAAGATATAATTCTTCATTGCTTCGGTCACTAAAACATTTCTACCCACGACGTGAAGTTTGTAACCTAGGGCCTCTTCTTCAGAAAATTTATTTTTATTCACCATGATCAGCCTCTCCTTTTTTATTGATCTTAACCCAATCCCTCCTTTGCTGCAAGTCGCCTAATTGTCCGCAGGCGGCCATGATTGCGTTGCCCTTGTTTTGCCGCAGAAGAGTTTGGTATCCTTTTTCCCGCATCCTCTTTAAAAAATTGTCGAGTTGTTCTTGGTCCGGCGGCGCAAAGCGGTCTTGGAATTGGGCATTGTATGGGATGAGGTTCACTTTGACTTTCAGACCTTCCAAGTAGGCTGCCAGCTCATCGGCAGATTCTAAGGAATCGTTGATCCCTTTGAGCAGGACATATTCCACTAAAATTTTTCTTCTCGGGTGCAAACAGTAGGCTTGCATCGCGCGCTTTAGTTCCTGCATATTCCATTTTTTATTGATCGGCATGACTTTATCGCGCACCGAATCGTTCGGCGCATTTACCGAGACGGCGAGATTGAGGGCCGGATCGGCATCGGCGGCAAACCTCCCGATCGCCTCCACATCGCCGCTCGTCGAGACAGTGATGCGGCGCGGCCCAAGCCCTAGGCCGGCTGGATCAGTGAGGACGGCAATGGCCTGCATCACGGCGTCATAATTATCGAACGGCTCGCCCATGCCCATAAAGACAATATTGCGGACCGGATGGCCCAAGACATGGCGCGCGTAATAGACTTGGCAAACGATTTCTGCTGCGGTGAGATTGCGGAGGAGGCCCATCTTTCCCGTTGTGCAAAAGGCGCAGCCCATCTTGCACCCCACTTGGGAGGAAATGCAGAGCGTGACCGCATTCTGCATCGGCAGGACGACCGATTCGCTCTTGAGCCCATCGGGATATTTTAAAAGAAATTTTACAGTCTTGCCCTCTTCTTTGAGAAGAGAAAGTTCGGGAAGCGCGCGCTCCGTCAGGTTTAGGATCTCTTGGGCTAAGGGATGCGCCTGGGCCTCCATCCGGTCCAAAAAAACATTTCCCTCCCTCATCCACTGCGCATACAAGAGCGCAGCATGCCGCCTGCCTTTCCCCAAAAGGGAGGCGACCGCCTCGGAAAAACTTTTTTGAGTATGCGAATAAACGGAAATGACCATAATTAGGATTTGCACCGAACAGGACTTGAACCTGTAACCACCCGGTTCGAAGCCGGGTACTCTATCCAGTTGAGCTATCGGTGCTCAAGGCCAACAATCGTAACAAAGACACTGATTGCATGAAAGAAGAAAAAACTGAAGGGATCGTCCTCCGCGCTTTCGCCTACAGGGAAAATGAGCGCATTTTGACCGTCTTCACCCAAGAAGCGGGGCTGATCAGCCTGATCGTCAAAAGGCTCTCTTCCTCCCTGCTCTCGCTAGCAAGTCCCTTTTGCCGCTCTGAATTTCTCTACCGCAAAGGGAACACCGACCTCTTCCGTTTTCTCGACGGCACCCCAATCGACTACCATCTTTTTTTACGAGAAAAACTCTCCTACTTGGACAGCGCGAGCGCGCTGGCTCACGCCGTTCTCTCCTCACAAATGCCCCTTAAGCCTGCCCCGGCCCTCTATGCTCTCCTGCTCTCTTACCTTCACCACCTGCCCCAGTTTGCGCAGCCGGCTTCCCTTCTCTCCAGCTTCTATTTAAAAACTCTCCTCCACGAGGGGCTTTATGCGGCCGACCACTCCCCTTTTTCATTGGAAGAGCAAAAGATCGTGCATGCGCTCATCCTCTGCAAACAATTTCAGGAATTGGAAAAGTGCGCCGTCCCGGCTGAGCTGGCGGACAAGATCCACCGATTTTTTAAAGAAAAAACTAGCTAAATGCGAAAGGGGGGACTCGAACCCCCACGGGTTGCCCCGTTACCACCTCAAGGTAGTGCGTCTACCAATTTCGCCACTTTCGCGTAGATGAGAAAAAGGGAGATAATATTCGGGAATCGGATATTCTGACAAGAAAAATGCGTTTTCGGGTATGATGGCCTTTATGCGATGCACAGGTTATTGTACAGCTTCTTCCTTTGACATTCCCCGTCTTTACCAGACGCTGCAAAAAAGCGGGGGCGCCCAGCTCTATCGGGATGTTATCCATGCGACGACGAAAGACGATAAGCGGACGAAGGGAGATATTTTTTATTTTTCTTACGGAGCGGTGATCATGTGGGGCTTCTCAGCCGATGAAGAAAAAATGCTCCTGGCCTCATTAAAAGAATTTGAAAAAGACCCCTTCCCCAAGCCTGAGATCGACGAGTTCACCTTCGCCTACGGGGATGCGATGAAGATCGAGGAGGATGAGATCATCCTCCAAAATAAGAGCACCCTCACGAAGCTCGCCATCTCTCATGGAATTGCTCAATCGGTCAAACTGACGATCTTCGAAGAGGCGATCCAAAAGACGATCGACCACACGACGAAGCTTCCGACAAATCTGGCCAATAAAGGAAAAATCGCCCTCTCGCGCAAACAAATTTCTCAAAAAATGGGAGAGCTGTTCATCGAGCGCAATTTCATTAATCTGCATGCCGAAGTGCTGGACACCCCCGAGTTTTTCTGGGACCATCCGGAGCTGGAGCCTTTCTACCGCCGCACCGCCTATTATCTCGACATCAACAAGCGGGTCGAGGTGTTGAATAAACGGCTTAACGTTGTCCACGAACTCTTTGGAATCCTCAGCAACGAGCTCAACCACCAGCACTCGTCGCGTCTCGAAATGATCATCATCATCCTCATTGCGACGGAGATTATTCTGGTCTTGATGAGAGACTATTTTCATATTATCTGATGAAATTTTTGATTCGGCTCTACCAACTCACGATTAGTCCTCTGATCGGCCCCTGCTGCCGCTTTTATCCCACCTGTTCCGAATACGCCTTGGAAGCGCTGGAGGTCCACGGGACCTTGAAAGGTTTATATCTTACGGTGAAGCGGCTGCTGAAATGCCATCCGTGGCATCCGGGCGGCTGCGACTTCGTCCCCGACCGTGAGGAAGGTGTCAACGCAAAGGCGCGAAAAAGCAAAGATTGAACGCAAAGGCGCAAATATATCTTATTCTTTCTTTTCAACAACTGCAGCGCACTTTGTTTTCAAAGCAAGGAAGAGAGTTTTTGCTCGGCCTATCAGGTCGAGCTTTTTCTCTTTCCACCCTTCGGTGAGGTCGTAGGCGACGGGGATCACCACGAGGGTTAGGAACGTCGAGGTGATGAGTCCTCCGATGACGGCCATGGCCATCGGGGCGCGCGATTCGGAGCCGGAGCCGCGGGAGAGAGCGACGGGGAGCATGCCGAGGATGACGGCAAGTGTCGTCATGAGGATCGGCTGGAGGCGGAGGCGGCCGGCTTGAACGAGGGCCTCTTTGCGGGGAAGTTTATCTTGGAGCAAGTTCGCAAAGTCGACGAGGAGGATGCCGTTTTTTGTCACAAGTCCCATGAGCATGATGATGCCGATCATGGTGAAGATGCTCATGGTCATTTGAAAGAGGACGAGCGCTCCAATAGCTCCGATGATGGAAAGGGGCAATGCGAGCATGATGACGAGTGGCTGCAGGAAGCTCTCAAATTGGGACGCAAGCACGATATAGACCATCACGATGGCCAAGCCAAGCGCAAAGACGAGGTGGAACATCGACTCTTTAAAATTGCTCGCCTGCCCGGCGAAGTTGTAGGTGTAGCCGGCGGGAAGTTTGAGCTCTCCGATAAATCCGGTGAGCTCCTGAATCGCCTCGCCAAGCACTTTTTTGGAATGATCTAGGTTGGAGCTGACGGTGACTTGCCGCTTGCGGTTGTGATGCTCGATCTGGACGGGGCCGGTCTCTGCTTGGATGTCGATGAGCGAGCCGAGGGAAATAAGCCGGTCTTGGGCGCTGCGGATGAAAAGTGTGTCAAGGTCGCGCAAATCGGAGCGGTACGAGGCGGGCAGGCGGACGGCGACATCGATTTTTTTGGCATCTTGGTTCCACTTGGCGGCCTCATTGCCGTTCAGGGCTGTGCGGAGCGCGGTCGCGATTTGGGCGGGAGAGATGCCGAGGTCGGCAGCTCGCTCGCGCCGGATGAGGATGGAAGCCTGGGGCTTGCCCAAACTGCTTGAGGTGTCGATGTCGACGAAGCCGGTAGAGTGCTGCATTTTGCCGGC
>Ga0207105_1191_pt1 | contig 14876 bp, 6 predicted proteins | sample Alteio_BWMinHeat_77_FD_153569 | JGI IMG/M metagenome (GOLD analysis project Ga0207105, IMG submission 153569) | Enriched cells from forest soil in Barre Woods Harvard Forest LTER site, Petersham, Massachusetts, United States -... | ecosystem: Environmental > Terrestrial > Soil > Temperate forest >... | reverse complement strand
TCAAAAAGAAAATAGACTACGCCAAAGGCAAGAATGGCTAAGCCGATATTCCAGATAATTGCCGGGATTAAGCGGTTTTGCTCAAAATAGGCGGCAATGCCTGCTGCAACACCTAAGGCAATTAAAGCCGCAGCCATTAGGCCTAAAGAGGGATAAATAAAAAAGGCGGCAAGGCAAACGGCGATGGCGCAGCAAGTGCCAATGGCAGCTCCCAGACTTTGTTTTAGAGGGTGTTCATATTTTTCTAAGGATAAACCTAGCTCCTCTTCCACCATGACTCTTAGCAAGCGTTCGTTATCGGCCATGAGGACATCCAGAACATCTTCTAAGAGCTTGCCTTCAAATCCTTTGGTGGCATAAAGAACCCTTAGCTCGTCTCTTTCCTGCTGACGGTGATGCTCGATTTCCCAGCGCTCTTGATCCACGATGCGATGCATTCTCTCAAGATGCGACCAGGCAAGCCAGGCGCTTCTTCCTATTTTCCAGATAAGCCAGCCTACAGAAAAAATAGCGAGGATAACAAAAATCTGCTGAAAAGAGTCAGTCAAATGCACTAATGAGACCCAAAGCAATAGCAGCACAAGCGCGGTTTCTCTAGCTGCATCGGTTCCGGCGCCCATGTGCCCTGACATCTCGGTGCCATGGATTTCGGCGGCGGAAAGAATCCCTTGCGCTTGGGCTTCGGCAACATGGCCGATAGCGTCTTTTCCCTTAAAATGTTTAGGCGTCTCTACTTGGGGTGCATCGCTCATCACAACCTCTGGCTTAAGATTTTAAGGATACCGAGAAAAGCGAAAATAAAGAAAGCTATTTTAACGGCATGTGGTTGTATGAATGGCAATTGAACTCAATGGCCATTCACGCAACAACTTTAGCTGCGAAAATGGCCATGTGTGCCGGATAAGGAGTTCTTTAGGTTATTTATTTTTTAGTTTTCGCTCTCTTAGAAGGATTTTCTGACACATCCTGGTTTTTTTTGTATACTACGTCTGAATAATGATCGACATAGTCTGTCCAATTTGAGCATTCAGGGTGCTGTATAAGCCATTCTTTTAGTTTTTGGTTTAGATCTTGTGCGACATAACGATCTGCATAATGAGCTAGTATTTTGAAGTTTTCATGAGTGATTTCTATTGATCCGGCATAAAAAAAGTGTAGTAACAGTTTGAAATTCTCGGGATTGTCATGGATGAGAATTTCCGATTGATTTCCTTCTTTAAGTTTAAGAGAGAACATTTTTTCAAAGTAGGGGCTGCGTACACTCAAAATAGCCGGATGAATAGCAAATATTTCTGAACTTATCCCTTCCGAACCTACTTTCAAAGAATGCTTGCTGCCGGTTTTTGAATTAAAAAATAATCCTAAATTCAGTGTTGGATCAAGAATGGTGGGATTTTTTTCTAAATAAACCATCATATGCGCAAAAATGCTATTCAATAGAGATTGCTCAGTTATTTCCTTGAGAACTGCAGCTAACGAAGGAGTAAAGAGCGGGCCCAGATCCGCTCCTTTTTCTATCAACAGTAGAGTAAGATCATAGTGTTTGTTACAGAATGCATACTGTAAGGGCGTTGCTGCACCGTTCTCACGCTTTGCATTAATCCATGTTGCTAATTTATTTTCTTTTTCGGCTCTTAATAAAAGCTCTTGTACGATTTCTATTTCTCCATACCTACATGCCAAATGTAAGGCGCTTGCTCCTTGAGTTGTTGAAGAAAAAATAACTGGAGAGTCTTTTGTCGAGGCTAAAAGAATGTCTATGCCTGCTTTAAATAAGGCTTTGTTAAACTCCTCGTCATTCAACTCACAAGCTCTCAACACATGAATCCAGTCATCGGAGAGCTGGGGCTTAAGCAATAAGTCTTGACTGTTTGCTGCATAGATGCCGATTATGTGATCAACAACTTTTTTTAATCCTAGCTTACTAGCTACTTCTAAGACCGATTCACCCTTCCTTGAAAGAACAAAGCAATCCATGCCTTCTTGAATTAACTGCAAAATAAATTCCTCTTCGGCTGCGCTTACTTTTTCATCATAGGATCCCACTCCCAAAGCTATTTCTAATGGAGTCTCCCAGGGTGTCGGAGTATTTAGGACAGAGGAAATCTTTTCTTCATCAATGTACTGAAGGAGATTTTTTGCCTCTTCGAAATAATAGTTTCTTAACAATCTATGAAAGACATTTTCTCCTTGAATGATAGCGAGGGGATCGGCTCCATAAGATATGAGGTCGCTTATAATCCCATCCAGGAGCTGTTTAAAATCATCATCTTGGCTTGTATGTCGATATGCATAAGCGTAATTAAGCAATCGCCCTTCTCCATCAGTTGCATGTTGATTCAATAAATCATTTTTTTGTTTTTCATTCAGTTTTGTTATGATGCTTTTGACCACGCTCCTTAAGCCTTTTTTTACGGCAATATGAAGAGCTGTTTCTTGATTGCACATAGTCTCAAGCCTTAAATTAGCGCCCATTTCAATAAATAAATGCGCTATTTTCTCATTTCCGCTTTCACAAGCGCACATTAGGGGTGTACCGTACGTATCGGTAGAGCTCCTACACCAAACTAAGTTTATTAGACGCAATTTTTCATATTTGTTCTCAATCGTATTAATCTTTTTGATGATGACTTCGACTATCTCTTCCATTCCATGGAATGCCGCAAGGTGAAGAGGTGTTGGAAATTCTATTTTTTGAAATAAGTATCCATCTTTCTCAATTAATTCAATTTCATATTCTTCATCTTCGCTGTCGTCAATATCCGTAACAGGCTTTAGCCCACCCCCTATTAATGCTTCTGCGCCGGCGTTCAACAATTGCATCGCTATTGTTTTATTATTGATCGAGCAAGCCAGCATGAGGGGAGTAAAGTGAGCATCATCAGGCTCATCAAGAGATCCTTGAGGAACATTTTTCTGGATTTCAATAATTTTTTGGACGACACTTTCTAGACCTCTTAGCACGGCACAATGTAAGGCTTGCCTTCCTTCAAAATCTTTAAGATTTAAGTCAGCTCCGGCATGGATCAATTCAAGGGCCATCTTTTCCTGGCCTGTCTTGCAAGCAAGCATAAGCGCTGTGGATTTTGAGTAATTAATGGCTTCATCGATATAAGGCACAGTATTTTGCAATCCTTTTGTTTTGCCAAGGATCTGTTGCACGACAATTTCTAAACCGCTTTGCACAGCGTAATGTAAAGCTGTCCTTCCACTCTCATCTTTAAGATTTAAGTCAGCTCCGGCATGGATCAAATCAAGGGCCATCTTTTTCTGGCCTGTCTTGCAAGCAAGCATAAGCGCTGTGGATTTAGTGTTATGCATAGCTTCATCGATATAAGGCACAGTATTTTGCAATCCTTTTGTTTTGCCAAGGATCTGTTGCACGACAATTTCTAAACCGTTTTGCACAGCGTAATGTAAAGCTGTCCTTCCACCCACATCTTTAAGAGTTAAATCAGCTCCTAATTCAATCAATTGCAGGGCGTAATCTTCTTTAGCTTTTTCACAAGCTATCATAAGAGAAGTCATTCCTTTATAATCGGAACTTTGAGCATTGAGGGCTATATTTTTGTGTTGTACCATATGTTCGAATGCGCCTGGAAGCATCTCTTTGAGTTCTGGATTTGCTAAAGTTAGGTGCAAAAGCGTAGTGTGATGCAGATCCTGGCCTGTAGCACCTGCATTATGAGCCATTAGGATTTTTATTATGGGAGTATGTTTGGCATGAAAAGCAGAAAAGAGCGGGGTTTGTTGACTGCCATTTTTGGCATTGATATTAGCGCTATTTCCGAGTAACCAAAGCACCAAATTCTTATGACCAGCCTTGGCTGCGGCATGCAAGAACGTATTACCATTAAGATCAACATGCAAATTCGCATCCTTTTCTGCGATGAGAGCTAGAAATTCGAATAATTTCTTCTCAAATGCCTCAGGAATGAATGCTGAAGCATTTTTAACTAGATCAGGAAACTCATTAATCAATAGGATAGCGATATCTTCGCGTCCATTTTTACAGGCTACAGCCAAAGATTCGGAAAGGACTTTGTTGTCGATTTTTTTGAATTTTTCTTTTTCTCTTTCTAGCAAAGCCTTGAGAACTGTTGGAAGCTGTAAAGATAAGACAGTTTCAATGTCTTTTATAGAGATAGGACAGCCTGTTTGAATCAAAGCTAGGGCTCCTTCTTCATCCATCATTTCACTTTGAAATTTAAAGCAATTCATTAAAGGCGCGCCCTCTGGAATCATAAAATTTTTCAGAGAAAAGATCTTAGTTTCATGTAGGGCTGTAAAAAACTGCTTTTTTTGATCCAATGTGAGATTGTAGGGGAAAGAAGCCTTTAAAATGTCTTGAGCTGGTGATACAGTTTTTTCTCCCAAAATTTTTATAATCTGAATAATGCGAAGGGTCATTTTATTAGGAAACTGTTTAAATTTTGCTGAAAGCACTTCGGGATCGGAGTAACGTTCAAATTTAGTCTCCCACCAGCCGGATGGACTTATATTCATGATTATATCCTCTAATTGAAAATTTAATAAAAAAGTATACTTAACTAGTAGTTAATCTTCAAGGTTTTGTTAATAATCGTTAAATGTAACAAAATTAGCGGTTTTTTTATAAATAATTTTATGTTATAATTTAAATAAGGGAATGTAGCTTTTGACTAGAAAAGCCACTCCTTTTGCATGCCCAAAATTCAATGATGGAGTCATTATGTCATCACCAGATGTCAATCCAGGGCAATTTGGCATTCACGGACCTGCATATACACCTCCTGTCGATTCAACAGCGCCTCCCACTCATGAAACGCAGATACAAGATAGCATCGCCGCTAGCGATCAGATGGCGGCATTGATGTATTTGATGTTTCTTCCCCAGTTTCCTCAACTTATTCCTCCTGATAAATTATCGCCGAAAATGGCGGGACTAGAGCTTGCCAAAAACACCCTTGCAATCGTCATGCAGATCTTCAATACATTGAGCAAAATCGTCACAGCCATAGCAGATGCATGGAACAAGAACATCAAACAACAGGCTCAGCGCCAGGCAGAAGATGCCAAAGAAGCTGAGATAAAGGGAGACCAGGTCAAATGGTCTCAAAAGCATTCAATAAACGCTAAAGCAGCCGATGATGCCTCCAGCGTGATATCAGCTGCAACAGAAGATTCGATGCGAAGCGCCTTAGCCGCAGGACTTTCTAGGTCGGGCATTCAAGCCCAACAGGGGGATAGTGTTGCTCAAGCGAATTTACCCTTTGTTGCAGCCAGTCTCATGATTGCCGCTTCCTTCTTTCAAGATCTTCTCGGAGGTGCAAAAAGCAGTCTTGGAGCTGTCAACACAATCCAAGGTGCATTTAGCAATTTCAGTACAGCAATTCCAGGCAACATGGCGGCTGAATTGGGATTGATTGGCGCGATGTTTGGAGTAGGTGCTGCCTATAAAGGATCAGCTAATGCTCTTACCGAATCCGCTCCCGATGCTCCAAAAGATGCCGAAACGGCTAAAAACTACGCTCTTAGCATTTTGCAGATTGTGCAAAGCAAGGAATTAAATGGTTTTATCGAAGCGATGCTGACACAAAAAATGAAAGATGGAGTTGTCATTACCGCCCCCGGCAAGGAGCAGTTTACCGCAATGGCAAAATTGGTTCTACTGTCTGTGTCTTTAGCCCTTCTTTATAAGCTAGGGATGACAGACAACAAAGGCGGCACAAACTGGATCAGAGGCGCTGACTTTCAAGGGATGCTAAAAGGAACTACTGCAATTGCTGGAAACTCTCTTGAAGCTCAGATCATCGAACAAATTTATGCCCAGTTGAAGCTTCTCCCATCGGGAACGAATAAAGATCCTGGACTGCAGGAAAAATTTCGCGAGTCTCTGATTGCCTACATGGATAGCAATCCCAGCGTGGATTCTCTCCTGGATGTAGGCAAAGTCTTAGAAGATGTGTACACGACTATTCCGCAAACTCCGGGCACGGTGTGATTTATTTAAAAACCGCCTTTAGCAGTTTGCTCATGTTTAAGTAGTCTTGGCTTGCCATCAGCTCTCGGCTTGAATGCATGGAGAGCTGAGGCATGCCGATATCTACCGTCGGCATACCGGTGAGATGGGCGTGAATGGGTCCAATCGTTGAACCGGCCGGAATATCCCCGCGCGAAACAAAGCGCTGAAAAGGAATCTTATTTTTTAAGCATAAATCAACAATATATGCTGTTGAACTTGCATCGGAGGCATAGCGGTATTGAGCACTCGTTTTTATCACGATGCCTTTATTCATCAAAATTTGATGGCGCGGCTCATGTTTATCGGCGTAATTGGGATGCAACGCATGGGCTAAATCGATGGAAATGCATAGCGATTTTTTGCAAAGGCGGAAAAAATCTTCACGTCCTAGTTTTAACACTAAGCAGATGCGTTCCAATACTTGCTTAAAGAAGGGCGATCCTGCTCCTTGAGCCGTCGAGGAGCCGATCTCTTCATTATCCCAAAAGACAATCATTTTCATCTGCTCTTTTGCCGGCTTTGATGCGCTTACAAAAGCATCAAGAGCCGCTTTGACGCTACCTAAACTATCAATGCGATAAGAAGCTATCATATCATGATCGCCTACCAATCTGGCCTTCTCCAAAGGAAATAAAAAAAGATCTGCTCCTAATAGCTCTTTAAAGTCGATCTTCTCCCTAAGAAGCTTTTCCAAATAGCTTCCTTCATCCTCCTCAGCCTTCAAAGCTGCCAAAGCTGCTAAATGCTCTTGCTTATGCAATACAGGACCGCTTTCATTGACGCTGCGATCAAGGTGAATCGCTAACTGTGGAATCACAACAGGATGTTCATCAATGCGCACTACGCTTTCCCTGATTTGCCCTTTTTTATCTGAATAAACTACCCTGCCAGCAATGCCTAAATCGCGATTCAACCACGACGCTAACATCGGCGCCCCATAGATCTCAACGCCAAACATCACCATATTCTCTTTATAAAACTCGGCGTTGGGCTTAAGCTTAAAAGCAGGACTGTCCGTATGCGACGCCGCCACCTTCACCTCAGATAACTTCCCCGTCGGCACCACAAAAGCACAAACCGAAGACCCATTGCGCTCTACAAAATACTTGCCTCCCGTCTTTATCTCCCACAAATCCTCTTCCCTCAACTTCTCAAAATGATTCTTCGTAAGCTCTTCTTGAATCGCATCAACGGCATGCCACGCTGTCGGCGCATTGTCTAAAAAATTTAGTAGGCTCTGTACTTCCTCGTTCGATCTCTTTGCCATGTTGTTGTCGCCTTTTTGCTAAAGCCTTTTTTTCAGTGGTGTGTGTAGCGTAAGGGGGCTGTTTGCCCCCTTACAATCCCCCAAGCAAAGGGCCAAGCCCTTTGCAAACCCTTTTCTTGTTGTTGACGCTTATTTTGCACCGGCCAATTCCTAGGCGGAATTGGCCGGCCGGCATTCGCAAGCAGCAGGAAGCTGCTTGCGAAAATAATTAATGCCCATTCTAGCGCAAATGTTCTTTTTGTAAAAGCCGCCCGCAGGTGCCCTCTCTCGCAATACTCCTGTAAGGAGAATTGCGAATGCATCCCGATCGATTGCTGGCAATCGATCGGGCTTAGCGAGTTATCACAAAGAAACGGGTTTGCAAAGGGCTTGGCCCTTTGCTTGGGGGATTGTAAGGGGGCAAACAGCCCCCTTACTGACAGCGAGCTTTAAAGCTCAGCAAGACGTCGGCCCATTGTTGTGCGCTCAGATTGTCGTAGCTTAGTGTATGGTATTCCTGTTTGCGTCTTCCTAGAGCATGTTTATATGTGTTGTCGTAGTAATTTAGGGCGATGGCGATGGCGTCTAAGATTTGGTTATTGTGGATATTGGTGATGATTTCTTGAGTTCTGGTGCCGCCGAGGTGTTTGTGGATTCTTTGGGTGGCGGTGATGAGGTCGGAGGGGTTAGCGTTGCCGTATTCTTGATTGAGTCTTGCGAGGCGTTCTGTTAGGGAGCATTCTATGATGACAAGTTGGGCTGTGCGCATTTGATCGAAGATGGCATCTGGGATTTTGCAGGAGCCGATCATGCGGCTTTCGTCTTCGATCCAAACTGGACGATTAGGGTCGAAGGAATCCCATTGCAGGGCGATCTCATTTTCAAATTGCTCTGTAGAGGGCTGTGTTGGCATGTTGAGTAAGCCGAAGCTGCTGCCGCGGTGGTGTGCGATAGCTTCTAGATCTAAAACTTGTTCACCTTTAGCTTTGAGAGCTTGGAGGATGTCGGTTTTGCCGCTGCCGGTCAGTCCTCCTAGGATAAGAAGTTGCAAGGGCTTTTCGACAGCTTTTAGAGCCCATCGGCGGAAGGTTTTGTAGCCGCCTTGTAGGGTGATGGCTGCAAGGCCATTAGAGTTTAGCAGCCATGCCATTGAGGAGCTGCGCATGCCGCCGCGCCAGCAGTGGACTTTAGCGATGCCGGCATGGACATAATTTTTTGCGGTTGCGATAAACTCGTCGAATTTAGGTTCGACGAATTCCATGCCTTTGGCGATGGCTGGCTCTTTGCCGACTTGTTTATAGATCGTTCCGACGACGGCGCGTTCGAGGTTGCTAAAGAGAGGCAGATTGCAAGCGTGAGGGATTCTTCCTTGTTCATATTCGCCGGGGCTGCGCACGTCTAAGACGACGCCGGGTGCAGCAAGAAACTCAGCTAGTTCTAATGCCTCTGCCATAAGTTTTTAGCAGACTGGAACAAGTTTTGTAATCCCAGCTAAGTACTTATGCAAAACAGGGGGAATATCTATGGAACCGTCGGGATTTTGATTGTTTTCTAAGAGAGCCACCATCAAGCGCGAGGTCGCTAATCCCGATCCGTTTAACGTGTGCACAAACTCCGGTTTATCATCTTTTTTGCGGAAGCGGATGTTGGCGCGGCGGGATTGGTAGTCGGTGCAGTTAGAGACCGAGGAGACCTCATAGTAGCGATTTTGTCCCGGCAGCCATACCTCGATGTCGACAGTGCGAGCAGCTGCAAAAGACATATCGCCGGTGACAAGAAGGGCGTTGCGGTAATGCATGCCCAGGCCTTGCAGGATCTCTTCGGCGCTAGAAAGCATAAACTCGAAGGTCTTGGCGCTGTCTTCGGGCTTAGTGAAGCAAAACATCTCCACTTTATTAAATTGATGCATGCGGATCAAGCCGCGCTCTTGCGAGCCTGCTGCGCCGGCTTCTCTTCGGAAGCAAGGGGTATATGCGGTATATTTTAAAGGGAGCTCATCTTCAGATAGGATCTCGTCGGCGTGTAGACCGTTGAGGGGAACTTCAGCTGTTGGAATGAGGTAGAGATGATATTCATCATCATTGATTTTAAATTGCTGATTTTCAAATTTAGGCAGCTGGCCGGAGCTAAAGACGATGTCGCGGCGCACTAATGCCGGGGGCATCCATTGCATGAATCCATTTTTTATTTGGGTTTCAAGCATATAATTGATTAAGGCCCATTCCAGGCGGGCGCCTAGATTGCGGTAGACCGGCCAGCCGGAGCCTGCAAGTTTTGCGCCGCGTTTAAAGTCGAAAAGTTGCAGTCTTTCATTGAGTTCCACATGATTTTTAAAAGGGAAATCAAAATCGCGTTTTTTGCCGAATTCTTTGATGACAACGTTGTCTTTGGGATCTTCGGAGACTTTGATGTCATCCATGGGGATGTTAGGAATGCGGCTAAGCTCATCGATAAAGCGCGGCTCTAATTGTGCGAGCTCATTATCCAAGGCTTGGATTTCGTCAGCAGAAGTTGCCACTTGCTGCATTAGTTCTGTGGCATCTTTGCCTGTGCGCTTATATTCGCCGATTTTTTGGGAGGCAGCATTGCGGCTGGCTTTGAGCTGTTCGACTTTGGTTTTAATTTCTCGGATGCGATGGTCTAGTTCGACGATGGAGGCAAGACTGATTTGCGAATCTTTAGTTTTGAGTTTAGCTTCGATGGCGGCAGGGTCTTTGCGTATCAGTTTAATGTCTATCATAATGTCTTCCTCATCCTAAGAGCTTTTCAAATTTTAAAAATATATTCGACGTTGCATAAAAATCCGAGGCTTTAACCTTTCCAATGCATTCAGTCGCCCTTATTATGCAACAACGGCAAGTCTAACATAGGCTTTCATTTTAATTAAACCGAGAAAGGAAGTGAAGAAGTTAAGTGAAATAGTAGCGGGGTTGTGATTATTTATTTAAAATAATTTGTTTTAGTTTTATTTAATATTTAAAACTGTTATAATTGTTGTATTATTTATTTTATAAGGAATTATTAAATGTCTTTTCAAAATATTAATATTGCCCCTCCTATTTTAAACATAGTCCATATTGAACCGCTACCTCTAGCCCCAATTAACATTCCAATAGAGAATAAGGCTGAAGAAGAGAAAGTAGGTGTTGTTTGTTTTTCCAAGGAACATGCGCAGCAGCTTGCACAAATTTATTGGGATGAGCAATTTCTTAAAGAAGTCCTTAATCTCATTAAGTCTAGCTATGATAAGCCAAATCTTAAAAAATTTCTGAAACATCCTATCTTGATAACCCGATTTAATGCCTTTAATTCGAGAAATATTGATTCGTGTAGGGACGTTCTAGTGGAATTTATTTACAAAAATCAATCTCTTTTAAAAGAACCCTTCATTCAAAATTTTGTTGCAGGTCAGCTTGTTTGCTTACAAGCTTCAATAGACCTCAAGGATCTTTGCTATAAAAGTAGAAGTTATTTATCTCATGAAATAGATGCGATAAAACAAAAAATTCTTTGCATACCAAGTCTTCCAAAAGTTCTTCTAGAGCCACTGAAAAGCATCCAATCCAGTAGAGATCAAGAAATATCTATTCCAAAGTCTTTTGTTTCAAGCCAACCCAACTTAAATTTAAGCATAAGTTCTTATTATGCCGGTCAAGATACCAAACGCCTTGCTGTCGAGGTTGCCACGGAAATCGATGGATTTGAACTTAGAACCGATGGACTGCGTTTATGGATCCATCAGCCTCCAAAAGGAAAAGGAGATCGAGCCTGCGATTTGATTATGAAAGACATCCAGGAATTTCAATCGGGAAGAAGGCATTTTATCTTCAAAACGACTGAAGGTTCTGTTCCTTTGCAAAATTACAAAGAAGTCATGCTCTATATTATATATTCTCTAAAGAAAGATCGCGAAGACTTTTATCAGAAAGATCCTAATTATATCGATCCTAAAGTTTATGAAGAATGTGTTGCTGAATTAGAACAGAAGAAATATGGATCTATTCATTTTGACGACAAATACCCGTTTGAATGGGCAGCTCGCCATATAGTGGAACTAGAAAATGAGGTTACCGCAGCCCATAGCGATGTGGAAATCAGCCTTTGCCTCAAGAAATTTAATGATTATTATTATCATCTTCCCAATTTTAATATGGATCTTACAGTCTGTAGCTGTATCGATCATCGCGGCTTAAATCCTTCTTCGATATATAAGCCTGTTATTCATCATGGCATTCCATTAAGCCTTATCAATCTGGCTAAGAGTATGGGTGTTTACGGTGATTTTTCAAAAGAAATGGTACTTTCAGTTTTTAGTGAGCTCTCTACCTATCACCCACAGAGTGTTCAAACAACTTTTGTTGAATTAAAAAAACTTTATACTCAGCTTGTTAAAGATTCTAAAAATAAAGATCTAATGAGACAGTTTCTCCAAAAATGGGCTTCAATGCCTTATAAAGAGAAATTTTTTGCGATGGAGAGAGGAAAAGAGTCTCCTTCTGTTATCCAGTCGTTAGTTGATTTTGTCAAAGATCTTGAAATGCAGTTAGGAGTTTCCAGGGGTGAGTTTGAAGAATTGCTCAAAAATTGTGATGCATCCGCTTTTCCTCTTATTGCAAAATTGCAGAAAACTAACCAAGTTAATTTTGATCCTGAATACGTTTTTATAAGCTTGAAAGAGCTTGCCAAAGAAGCTAAGCAATTTAAAAGCGAACACGCCAAGGAAATCTCAAAGCAAGATCATTGGGATGTGTTTTTGGAGGATTTAAATTATCTCCTTAATACAACTCCTCCAGAGTTAATAATGAAGGAATATGATTTAGATTTTAATAGTCTTAAGAAATTAGCTACTGGTATTATTCAATTGCCGCTGCCTGGCATTGGTGAGAAAGTAGAGATTTTTAGAAAGTCGCTTTTTGAAACTCATGCCACATCGCTTATACATACTCAAATAGTATTTGAAAGTCTTTTAGATCTAAAAACATTCATTCTTAAAGAAAGGCTCTTCGGTGAAGCTTTTGTTTCTCATGAAACTTTAAAGGCTCTCAATCTCATAGCAAAGATTGAATGCAAAATCGCTGAAGAAGTTTTGAAGGAAACCAATCCAACATCTCCAGAGGCTTTGCAGCTGATCACGCGCATTGCCGTCGCCCACGGCTTCCTTGATAAAGAAATTCAAGATCTAGCGCAGCTTAAGGATGCTTTAAAAAGCCAAAGAGACCAACGCATGCAAGGTTATACCCAACTTCGTCGGCAAATCATTAATTCATCCTCTTCCTCCCTGCTTAAGTTACTTAATAAGCACGCCTATACAGTCGACGATGCCGTTCAAATCATTCAAGGCGGCTTGAATACGGGCATGGCAGCGATTTTAGATAAATTGGTCACATTCGAAAGTGAAAAAAGCTCTCTTTTAGGCTTGCCGACTCAGGCGGCAGATGTCATTGGGAAAGTTCGCTTTGTTAGCAATAACGAAGAATTTATTGAAGCTAAAGAGGGTGAAATCCTGGTTATTGAAAATGTATCATCTGAAGTTCACAAATATGCAAAAGCTGCTGCTGTGATTGCACGTCAGGGCGGCATTTTTAGCCATGCCGCTATCACTTTTTCTGAGATGCACATACCTGCTCTTTTGGGATGCGATATCGATGCTCTAAAGAATTATGAGGGCCAATTCATGCACCTTCATTTGTCAGAGGAATGCGCCATAAATCCTATTCCAAAGGAAATCATTAAAACTTTAGAAAAGATTGCACAGCCTACCTTAGAAACTGCCGGCGAGATCGAATTGCTACCTGACGGAATAAGAGAGATCGCTTCGATGCAATTTTATAAAGCTGTTTTCGAGCGATTTTCTCCAAACGAAATTGCCTCTTTCATTTCTTTTGCGGGCGCCAAAGCCTATTTTGCAAAGGAAAAAGAAGCGATACAAGACTTCAAAAAGCGCCTTTGGAAAGCTGAAAATCCCGTCGAAGACACTTATCTTATGAACAAGATCGAAAAAAAGCTTAATAGGCTTCTAGCGATTGCGAAAGAAGCAGATGCTTCGATTGCAGATGAATTGCAAAAAGAGATTTTAGAATTTAATCGTAGGATTTCAGAAAATTGTTCTATCTCTGCTTTAAACCGAGCGCCTGTTATTAGTTTAAGGGGAAAAAAAGAAAACCTCGACTTTATGAAAGAGTATCTTTCAAAAGATTCTGCCAATGACTTGTTTGACATCCCTTTTTATAGTGATATTAAGGCCCAAGACAGCATCTGGAGCCGGAATGTTGAGCATAAGGAAGAAGCTGTCAAAGTCTTGCGCTCCACGCTCAGTAATTTTGAGAAAAGCGAAAGAATTTCCAAACTCATTTCTCAACTGCACATCGATCAAGGTATTCTCGATCAAGTATCTAAAATCGAAGGCGATCTCATCGTGCGCTCGTCTGCTAAGATTGAAGACCAAGCCGAAAGCGCTGCTGCCGGCATTTTCAGCTCTTTGCCCGTTAAAGACAAAGAAGATCCTACTAAAGCTATTTTAGAGGTGATTTCATCCTCCTTTTCAGAAAGAGCCTTAGCTTTTTTTGCAGCCCGCGGTTTTAAAGATGTCACCTTGCTATTCGAAATGAGCTTGATTGTGCAGAAATATATTGTCGATGCCGAATTCTCTGGCGTTGCATTTTCTGTTGCCGATGAAAAGAAATGGGATGTTGCCGGCATGCAGCTTGTCAAAGGCTTAGGCGGCGGAGTCGATGGCACCCAAACACCGACATATGTTTTTGTCGACACCAAGGACAATACGCTTGCTGATGTTAGACTTAAGAAAGGTGAAAAGTTGCCTTGTGAAATTCCCATTGTCAAAGAGATAACTGCTTTACTTAAGAAACTAGAAACGAAGCTAAATGTGCCAGTTGAAATCGAATTTGTGGGAAAGGAAGGCAAAATCTCTATAGTTCAAATGCGTCCCATCACGCGCTTTAGATAGCCATGGGTTGTAATTATTTATTTAAAATAATTTGTTTTAATTTTATTTAATATTTAAAACTGCCTTCTTCCAGATTGAAATTCTTCGATGTCTTTCATAACCAAATCACAGGCACGGTCCCCTTTCCCTCTTGGAGGCTGGTGGATCCACAAACGCAGTCCATCGGTTCGAAAATCATATCCATCGATTTCTGACGCTACACCGACAGCAAAGATTTTAGTCTCTCGATCAGCACAATAAAAACTTGTCCGCAAATTCAAGCTGGGTTGGCTCCAAACAAAGGAATTAGGAATAGAGATCTCTCTGTCTTTTTTGGAAAGGATAGCCTTCAATGGCTCTTGAATAATCTTAGGTAAATTTTGAGTGCAGAGAATTTTTTGGATCACAACTTCAGTCTCATAAGGAAAGTATTCGGTTTTCTTTTGGCCAAGATTAGTAAGGTCAGTTGAAGCTTGTAGGCGGACAAGCAGCCGGGACAAAAATTTTTGAATGAATGGTTCTTTTAAAAGAGAGGGATTCTTATCTATAAAATTCAAAAGAGTATTCATTGTCGAATCAAAAGGCCCAGGTAAAGTAAAGGCATGAAAGCGCGCGGTCAAGATAGGATGCTTCAGAAATTTTTTCAGCTTCACCATATCTTGATGAGAGGCCATGAGAGTGAG
>Ga0207105_1187_pt1 | contig 14974 bp, 15 predicted proteins | sample Alteio_BWMinHeat_77_FD_153569 | JGI IMG/M metagenome (GOLD analysis project Ga0207105, IMG submission 153569) | Enriched cells from forest soil in Barre Woods Harvard Forest LTER site, Petersham, Massachusetts, United States -... | ecosystem: Environmental > Terrestrial > Soil > Temperate forest >... | reverse complement strand
CATTGAGCGTGGCGATCGATGAAATCGTGCAGGGAAAGGTCACTTTCACTTTCGACGCGGCTGAAAAGACCAAGAAGGAATTGGCTGCCGAAGCGGCCGATGCCGAAGCAGCCGAAGCCCGCGCGGAGAAAGCCGATCCGGCTAATTTTCTCGAAGAAGCTTCCGCCTAAAATCGATAGGAGACAGGGCCGACTCAGGTAGTGGCAAGAATTCCAGTTCTTTATGGAACGAATTCCCTTATCGAGTGTCTGAACTGTTATCAACGTTCGGCCGCGCCGCGGCACCAAGGATCCTCCCATGCATTGCACTTCTAACGGTTCTTTTGTGGCTTTCGGAACCCCGCGAAAAGGTTCGCGCCGTGGGTTTACCCTCATCGAACTTTTGGTCGTCATTGCGATCATCAGTATCCTGGCCTCCATGCTGTTCCCCGCCTTTTCAACGGCACGGGAAAAGGCGCGACAGACTGTGTGTTCGAGTAACTTGAAGCAAATCGGACTGGGCAATATGTTGTATACGCAGGATTACGACGAGCGCTATCCCATTGGATATCCGTTCTTCTACAACCCAACGCCTCCGGCGCCTCCGGTTCCGGCATCGCAATATCTGAACGCGGTTCTCGATTCCTATATTAAGTCGAGCCAGGTTTGGGTATGTCCGTCTTGGTCGGGTAGGTATTCGCAGGCGTATACTGAACTTGGTAACTACAGTTTTAATACTTCTGGAATCAATAACATCATCGGAATTCCCTGTGCCGGCTGCCAATCCGCTTCCAGTTTGGCCGGCGTCACTAATTCTTCCGGGTATCCGATGTTATTCTGTGGGGTAGCACCCGAGCAAACGGGGTGCATCACTCCCACCGGCGCACAGGGTCCATGCACGCTGAACAATACACCGTATTTCAATGCCCACACCGGGTTGAACGACGTAGCCTGGGGCAGTGGGACGGTTGGTCCCGGCGGTACCTCGATATTGTATGCGGACGGCCACACCAAGTTCGTTCGTTTCGACGTCAATGGCTGGCATTCCATCTACATCACGTCGCCTAGCTCCTAGGACACGTCTCGGGAAAGGTTTCAGTACATGAATTCCACGATCGCGCAGGGTATTTTGCTGCGTCTCCTTCCGGCAGTTGTCGTTCTCGTTCTTGCTTTCGTGGCTGCAGCCGATACCAAAACCCGCGACCGATGGAGCGACTTGTTGTACCAACTCGGTATGCTGCAGCCGGAGAAGAAGAGCGACCCGCAGATTCAAAAGGGAGTGCGCATCCCCTTCTTTGTGGTTGCAGTGTGCTTGCTGTTTTGGCCGATCTCTTATTTTTTTCACGCCGACCGTACCTTGCAGATTTCAGAAGGGTCCGACCTGTTTACAGGCGGGCTGAAAAATTCGCATAAGGCTGCGCCCGCGCCCGTGGTTTCAAACCCCGGCGTGAATTCGGCTGGCGGTAATGCTGCTCCAGCGGCGCCGGTTATCCCGACTGCCACTCCGGTTCAGGTCATTAACGGCGGACTGCCTCACTGAGCCTTATCCGGGTATTCGTAATATCGCCGCCGCCTCGCCCAGAGCCTTTCGGTCCAAATCGGCAAGATATTGCAATTGACCCCAAATCGGCAGCCCTGTCATTTCAGCCAGCAACATAGGACTCGTTTCGGCCGCGACATCGGTGGTGGAAACCGGCGTGACATCACTGAAAACCATCCCGCAAACGCGTGCCGGTGGTTGCATGTTGATGCGACAGGTGAGAAGCGTGTGATTGATGGTGCCCAACCCCCGGCGCGCCACCACCACGACTGGCAGCTTCAGCGCTTCCGCGAGGTCGACGCAAGTCAATATCCGTCCATTGGTTTCCGCGATGGGCACCAATAGTCCCCCCACCCCCTCCACCAATACGGCTTCATGACGCGAGCACAAGGTGCGGTATGCTTCCATTATGGTCATAAGGGTTTCCGCGGTGGAAAGTCCGGCGCGACGCGCAGCCACGATAGGCGCCAGAGGCTCTTCGTAACGGATGGGATTGATGAGGTCCAGATGATCTTCGATGCCCGTTATTTCACACAGCCATCGGGCGTCTTCGCTGACCAGTTCGCCGTGGTCCCTGGAGCATCCCGAGGCGATCGGCTTCATAATGCCTACATCAATGCCACGGGACTGTAGGTGCAGAGCGAGCAGGGCAGTGACGAGAGTTTTGCCGACACCGGTATCGGTGCCGGTGATGAAGTAGGAGTTCGGTGTCATAAGGTGTGAGGACATTCGTTTAAGGGGTTCGCGCGGCGAGGAAGGCCTTTAAGGCGAAATCGATTTGCGGTGCGTTTAATCCGGCCGAGGCGGTGACGCGCAGGCGGCTGGTTCCGGAAGGAACGGTGGGTGGGCGGATGGCCGGGCACCACAGGCCGTGTTCGAGCAAGGCCGCGCTTAATCTAACCGCGGTTGCGGGGTCGCCTATCATCACGGGAATGATGGGCGAAGGCTGATGGCGAGCATCATAACCGATCGCTTGCAGTCCTTCAGCCAGTCGGCAGGTGTTGGAACGCAGCGTCTCGACCAAGCACGGTTCGGCGGCCAGCACACGCAGGGCAGCCAGAGCAGCTCCGCAGGCTGCCGGGTTGAGCGCGGTGGTGTAGATGAACGGCCGCGCGGTGTTGACCAGCCAATCGATGACGAGTTGAGAAGCGGCGACGAAGCCGCCTTGGGAGCCCAGGGCTTTTGAGAGTGTTCCGATGGTGATGACGTTTTCCGGGTGCGTGGCCGTTTGGGTCGGCGGCTGGAAGCCACCCCTATCTTGTGGGCCGATACCGAAATGTTCGAGCGCGCCGCGTCCGTCCGGCCCCAGGGCACCGGTGCCGTGGGCATCGTCGATGATGAGAGTGGCATCGAAGCGGTTCGCCAGTTCCAGCAGTTCCGGTAGGTCGGCCACATCGCCATCCATGGAATAAACTGTGTCGGTCACGATGAAACGCGTTGCTCCGCCGGGCAAGGTTTTATCGAGCAGTCGCTCCAATTTCCTCGAATTGCCGTAATAGCGCACCTCCGCGCCGCGCGCCGCGGCGAGAAAGCAGCCATCGATGAGCGAGGCGTGGTTGCGCTTATCGCAGCACACCAAGTCTCCCGGCTGAGGCAAAGATGAGAGGACGGCGAGGTTGGCCTGGTAGCCGGTGGGAAAGAGGAGCGCCCCTTCGGCGCCTTTGAAGCAGGCGAGATCGCGCTCCAATTCGGCATGCAGTGGGGTGTGTCCGCTCACCAATCGCGAGGCGCGCGCGCCGCCGCCCAAAGCCCATGTGGCGGCGATGGCTGCTTCAACTACCCTTGGGTGGCGAGCCAGACCGAGGTAATCGTTGGAGGCGAGGTCGAGGGTGCCGTCGGGAATGACGCGAAGAGCGCGGGCCAGCGATTCGGCTTCGCGGTGGGATAGGCCGATACGGAGGCGGTCTTCAAGGGACATATCAAATGAGGACAGATAAGATTGTCTGGCTTACGAAGGCGGGGACCATTCCGGAATTTGGTCGGCCGGGACGGCGCCGTAGAGGGCGACTTCTCGATGGGTGCGCAACGCCCAGCCAGGCTCGCCCCAGGTCCAGTGCCACCATTCGCCGGGATAGTTGGTGAGGCCACTTTGCGTCAATATGGAAATAAGCAATTTGCGATTGGCGCAGGCGGTCGCGCTCAATCCGTGGATGGCGGTAGGCGCCGAATCCCAGCCGATATCATACGGCGACACCATATCGAGCCGCTCGCCTTTATCATCGATGATGCTGAGATCGACGGCGCCGCCCGTCGTGTGCGGCGGCGGCGTTTCCAGGATGGGGGGCGCCGAGAACACGTTGATGTATTCGGTGAGCGTTTCTTCGTCCCAATCGGGATGCTGGCGGGCAAGCTCGGCGCGCGCCATGTCGTACATTTCCTTTTGCACTTCAAAGGAACGAAAGGCGCCGACGATTTGCCAATGGAGGCCTGCGGGCAGCAGCTCTTGGGCCGTCTTGAGCATGTTGGCGATGGTGACGCGGGCCAGGCCAGTGCGGGGAGCGTTGAAGCGGGGGCTTTGCGGAGCCCAGCGCAAATCCGGGCAGACATGGAAGATATCGACCAGAGGCTCGCCGTTATCCTCGATGACGATATCCACCAATTTCGAGACGGGCTCGCCGAAATCATCGATGACTGGGCGCTCGAAGCTTGCGGCATCCGCCGCGGCAAGCTTCTCGGCGGCTTCGACTTCCTTTTCGCTGTGCTCGCTCATTTGCTAAAGAGCTCCCCTTCCGAACAGAGGGCGTGAAGAAAGTTGCAGGTGAGGCGGGTAGCAATAATTTTGTGTAACTTCAGCTAAACCACCCCTTTCATCCCCGCCTTCGCAGGCGGGGAAACCGCGCTCAGATTCCTCGATTCCCTAATATTACCAACGTCTTATACAACTACTTAGCGAACCACCATCGGCATCATTTCGGCGGAGCCGAATACGCCGTAAACGCCGCGGTTGCGCAACCACGCGGCGCGTTTCAGGTAACCCAGTGCGGGACCGCAGACGTTGGCGGCCATCGACGTTTCATCGCCCAAGATGAATTTGTGCTGTGAGCGCTTGCCTTCGAAGGTGATGCCGGTGAGAGTCATGGTGGTGGACACGGGCTTGACGGCGGAGCGGGTATCCATGACACCGCCGACATGCACCGCGTGCCGATCGATGACGCCGGCGCGTTCGAGCATGACGTCATCGGCGTGTTCCATTTCGTGCAACTCCAACTTGCCATCGGTGGCGTCCAGCAGTTCATCGACCTGGGAATCGCTGAGCGCTTTTGCGCTTTCGACGGTATGGCCGGGCAAATGCGCGATATCCTCGCGGATCGTGGCCTTATAATCGTCCCAACGCTCGATGCCCACGCCCCACCATATATCTACCTTCTCTATGGTGACGAAACTCTGGGCGGCCAACGCGGCGGCGGCGGTCAACAGGCCGGGAGTGGCGCCGCATCCAGTGAGGTAGACCGAGCGCGCGGCCTGGAAATTCGAATCGAGCTCAAACACCAATTCCATGGCACGAGTGCGCTTGAGGGCATCCACAAAGCATCCTTCGAATCCGCTTTCCAGAAAGCGCGTCACGATGCCCGGAATGAAATTGTTGGGCAAGTTGGGCAGCGCGAGGAAGACGCCATCCACGGCCGTTCCCAGTTTGATAACTTCGCCGATGGCATCGTCGCTATCCTTGCCCTCGGGCAATTCCGCGACGCTGCCGCCCGTTTTGACGCGGGCGATTTCTCCGGCCGACAAACCATCGCGACTATAGACAAAACCGGTGGCATCGGCGACGGCCACCAATTTCATTTCCGTTTTGTGTTCGATGATGCGCGCCGCGGCTTTGCCCAGCCCGCCGGCGCCCAATATTGCTATGTTCATGCGATCTCCCAGTGATGACCCAGCGCGACAACTACCCATTATAGCTTAATGCTTCCATATCTTTCTGCAAGACCAAGGCGGCGATATGTCCGCCGAACCCATAACTCAGACTGAGGACGGTCCGCAGGTTCGCTCGACGGCCCACCAGAGGAACGTAATCCAGGTTGCATTCCTCATCGACGTCGATTAGGTTCAGGGTCGGCGGTATGAAGCTTTCGCGCATTGCCTTCAGGCACAGCACGGCCTCCACCGCACCGGCCGCCCCCAGCAGATGACCGGTGAGAGGCTTGGTGGAACTGACCGGTATGCCATCGCCGAAAACCTGTGCGATGCCCCGTGTTTCGATGATGTCGTTCAGCCGGGTCGCGGTGCCATGGGCGTTGATGTAATCGATGACGGGCATGCCGGCCCGGGCTCTGGCATGACGGATGGCAACGGCGATGCTATCGCCTTCCGGGCTCATCGTCATGGGGCCAGTGGCATCGGCTCCCATGGACCATCCCGCGAGGAACCCCAGGGGTGCGGCTCCTCGTGCGCGGGCATGATCCGAACTTTCCAACACCAGGCAGCCGGCGCCTTCGGCCGGGACGAAGCCATCGCGCGTACGATCGAACGGCCTCATGCAGCCAACCCGGCTCAGCGCGCCAAGGCTGCGGTAGCCCGCCTTCACCAATGGTTGTATATCCCACTCGATGGCTCCGGTCACGGCCACATCGCAATAGCCATCCTGAATCAATTGGGCGCCTACGGCCAGAGCTTGAGCGCCAGAAGCGCACGCCGATACCGGTGCAAGGGAGGGTCCGAGCGCACCGAGCTTACGCGCCAACAATTCGGCTGGCCAGGCGCAAGTGGATGGGTAGTTCTCTCGGACATAGGGCCTGCTCTTGGACGCCGAAAAGACGATGGCAACCCGTTCGGCGGGGAACTGAAGCAGGCCGTTTCCGTAAATTCCGGTTTCGCCTAACTGGTCGATGATTCGTTGGACGACGGTATCCAAGCTCGGTCGGGCTTGAGAAATGGGCGAGAGTTCCGCCAAAGAATGAATTGAACCGGGAGTGCATTCATGCCAGCCGTTCTGCAGGAACCCTGCGTAATAGGCAGTGACGGCGATGGTGGATCGTGGTGCGCGCAACATGAGTGGTTTCGATTATCCGATTCGGCTATCGCAATGAATGATTTGACCAGTTATCGCCGCCGCCGCGTCGCTTAGTAGCCAGTCTACCGTGGCCACGAGTTCGGCGGCTGATCCGGTCGTCCCCAACACGCTCTGCCGGCGGTAAGCGGTGGATGCCGCTTCGCCCTGAGCCTGCGAAAGGCCGGACGGCACGAAACCGGGACAAATGACATTCACCGCTATGTGCCGCTGTGCGGCCTCGCGCGCCGCGCAGCGGGCCAACGCGAAAAGGGCGGCCTTGCTTGCGGCGTAGGCCGCTTGCCCCCGATTACCCCGTTCCCCGGCGCGCGAACCTAGCAAGAGGAGATGTCCGCCCGGCGCCAATTTTCCCAGCGCGGCGCGAACGACCAGGAAGGCGCCATCGACATTGACCCGCATCGTCTCGCGCCAAGCGGCTCGCGATAGCGCCGGCAACACGGCATCGGACGAAATGGCGGCCGCGTGGATAACCGCCTGTAATGGAGGCAGCGCTTCGAACATGGCCGATAGCGCCTTCTCATCGCCCACATCCGCGCGATATAGCCCGCAGCCGGTGCTTTGACGCAACGATAACGCTCGTTGGTGGTCGCGCCGGTAGTTGGCTATCACTTGGGCATGTTCCGCGTTTACAGGAGACGGCGAGCCATCGGCCAGCACTCCTTCGGGGCACGCACTTCGAGCACAAAGATGAGCGACGATTGCACTACCCAACACGCCGGTGCCGCCTGTCACCAGGATGTTTCCGTGAGCCACACCTTTATTATAGGGAGATGGGGAGATGGGGAGGTAGGGAGATTATAGGGAGATCGGGAAACGGCGAGTGGGAGAATGGGAGAATGGGGGAAACAGAGAAACAGGGAAACAGGGAAACAGTGAGTTAGGGAAATAGAGAATCGATTGTGGGGTTAGCCGGCGGTTTGGTCGTCGGCGTCGTCGTGGGCGTCATCGATTAGGGAGGCGCGGAAGTCGTCCACGACGTGGCCGATCGAGGCGGGGCGCATATCGCCGACGGAGGTGACATCGTTTTGATCGTCCTCCACAGGGGCGGGGCGTTCCGGGACGGCGACGGGAGTGGTATCGGGCTGGTCCGCGTGCGTGGCGGCGGCACCGATGCTATCCGTCGCAAGATGGACCTTATCGGGCTGCCAACTCATGAGCGGCGCACCGGCCGTCGAAGCCAATGCCACGTGGCTGCCGCTATCGATTGCCGGCAGCAGTACGGCCCGTGCGACCATGGGAGACACCGGTTCGCGCAGGCTCGCGGTTTGGACGGTAGGGACATTCCCGGCAGCGGAGCGGTCGACAGCAGATGTATCACGCGTCGCGGATGGAGTTTCCGTTTCGTTCGGCTTGCTGGCCGCGAGGGCGTGCTCGACCGCGCCCTGGATTATGTGGCCGGGGCCTGCCAGGGGGGCGGTCGTGGTCGAAAGAATGGCGGGAGCGCCGGATGCCTGGCCGGAGGCGGTTCTGACAGCGGACATCGGTTGACGCGGCGAATGGTGAACCGCGATGAGGAACCAGGCGGCCAGCGCGGGCACGGCGATCGCGGTGGCAAAGCGATGGACCCGCTGGTACGGGGCTAACCCGCGCAGGCGGGAAGGCTGCGGCTGATTTTGCGGCGCCGCCCATGGCGACTCAACCGTTGCCGCGGTTGCACTGTTGGACGCCCCCGTGGTGCGACTCAGGATATTGGCCATCAGGTCCGGCGGAACGGGCACTTCGCGCGATGGGCGGGGCGTCATGTCATCGCTGTATGCGGGCAGAATCGGCATGGGCCGCGCGGCGGGCAAGCGGACGGGGGTCGCATCGTGGACCCGGCGGCGGCGCGGCAGGGCCAACAAGCGGCAGGCCATGAGGATGCGCAGCAACAAGGTGGGCGGAACGGGCGCTGGGGGCGTGGTGCTCAACAGGAAGCGGGCCTGATCCCACTGTTTCCACAGGAACGAGCAGTCGTCGCAGGCCGCCAGGTGAGCGCGCGCGATTTGCGCTTCCTCGGGCCGCGCCTCGCCATCGAAGAGGGCGGTCAGATACGCTTCGTAGCGCGCGCAATCGTCCGGGTTGGATAAGGCTTCTCGCCAGGGTTGCTGTTCCATAACGTTATCGATTGTTTAGAGTGTGCTCAGGGGGACAAGTTGCAGGGGAGGTTAGGGGTTATAGGTAATGGGTAATGGGTGATAGGTTATGGATGACGGATGACGGATAATGTATTATCAGCAGAACAGACTAATGTCAAGTGTCTTGGGCCGATTTCCGCTTTTGTCGAAGTTGTGCAACTACATAATCCTGTTGGAACATTTCAAAATCGCGGGATGCAGGCGATTGGCGATAGGTCCCGAAATGCCACGCTGTTGCGAATCGCACCATTTTCTTGGCGGCGGGGAAATGGACGGCGCTGGGATTCCGAAAGTACATAGTTTTGATCACCTCCCACTTGATTCTTGATTAATGCGAGAATTCCGGGGTTGGCGGAGTTCTGGAGCTGAACACTGGCGGTGCACGGGGTAATGGTACTCGTGCGGGATCGGGCAGGTTGATTTTTGGGCGTTTACACACCCGGTTCGCAAATTTAATCAACTTGAAAAAATGGGAAATCAAGTTGGGTTTTTATGAGGTTTCGTTGGACCTCTCATTTATCGTTATACGCGCTCTTGCGATGTTTGTCAAGGGGGACATCAGAAACGAGAAGCGAGAAACGAGAAACGAACGGCGGTGCGCTGGGCGGGATGTTGGATGTTAGATGTTAGATTTTGGATGGTGGAGAAGGGAGCGCGGTACACAATTTTGGATGGTGATGTTGGATGGGAGCTTGGGGCGTAGCCGGTGGATTGTGCGGGAGAAGGTGGTGCTGACTGAGGCGTTCGGTATTCGACTCATTGATTACTTGCTGGCCTGAATCAAATGCGAGGGTTTAAGTATTTACTTCGCCTGTAATTCTTTCAAGTAGTTCCACGAACTGGCCGCCAACTTCAGGGACATATTCCCTATAGTAATCCTTATTTATTATCTCTATTGGTTGCTTGGACGTCCGGTCAGTCAGATAGATGTCTTGCAGGATTCCCAAGAATATTCTCTGGGCCTCACCCGTCCACTCATTTGCAATTACTTCACGAACTTTCAGAAAAACGGCGTGCTGATTTCGGATAACCAGGATCGAGTCATCATTGGGAAGTTGACAGTTGGTAATATCTACGCCTTCAAGGCTTATATATTTGAATATCGCCTCTGAAAAGTCGATGTTATCCATGGGGTTTGCAAACTGCCTCACATCAATTTTTTTCTGCCAAGGGAACAGCGGAAGCGGTGCGGTTAAACTGTGTAATCGAAAAATTACTTCATCCATGACACCCGCAAATTTACAATCGCTGAATCGCGCTCCAGCAAAATCCACCCCTTTTAGATCGGCATACGAAAAGTCGCAATTCCTATAGACCTCATATTGATGTACGCTATGCCTTAACTTAGAATACGAAAAATTAACTGCGGAAAACGTGTTATAACTGAGCCCCCAAGCTCCGCCCATGGAGGCATGTGTCAAATCTGATTTACAAAAGCTAACATTTTGAAAAGTTGATAACCAGGCCCCAAAATCTTTGGCCTGGATTGAATCCGCTATAACATTTTCCCAATGACATTTATCCCAAAAAGAATCGTCTATATTGGAATAGCTTAAATCGACATCGTTAAGCATAACTTTGCTAAACCGCATCTTGCCCGTACCCAACGATACCAAATGTCCGCCAACTGAGAGCTGACTTTGTTCCGTCCAACTGGGGAGCGTTATGCCCCTCAAATCCCATCGTCCTTCGTGTTGCGATAAGAAGCCGAGTTTGCTCAAGCGGCGGTTTCTTCGCAGAGCCCGAATAACCTGCTTGGCGAACTGCTGCCCTTGGGGAGTTTGCCAACGGCCGATCAAGATTTCCTTCTCGCGCTTAGTCATTGTGTGTTTACGAGGGTAATTTGATATCAGTTCCGAAAGCTTCGCAATTTGCACCGTTATTTGATCATCCGTGCGCGCGGTTGACAAGAAGAAGGATTGAACCCGGTCACGTTGAGCACAGTGAAACATCTCGGCTTAACAGTTATTGTTACGCCGAGATCCTTCGCGATGCTCAGGATGACCGTGCGTCGGCGCTCCACATTTCCCAGGAAATACTTAATCATGGGTTCCTTAAAAATGCACACATCGATTATTTGGCTTAATTCTCCTACCGCGTCACTGGAAACGCCGCGGCGCTCCAGGCGGTAAAGAACTCCGCTTCCGTTAGGCCGGTCGTTGCTTTGAGCGCGTCGTCGATATTTTGGCCTGTGCCGAGGCGTTGGAAGGTTTCGACGACGCAGCCGGCGCCGTAGCGTTGGTAGAAATAGGCGATCATGCTGAGGGCTTGCATATCGGGGATGCCGGTTTGGTCGAGCTGGCCGGCGGTGCCCTGGAACTGGGCCGGGGTGAGCAGGCCGCCGTTGGCGGCCAGGGGACCGAGTTGACCGGTGGCGGCGTTGATATCGATATCGCCGCCGCCGACATCGGCGACGGTCTTGATGTTGGAATACACGGCGAGCCCCAGCAAAAGCCAATCGGGCGGGGGAGTGCCGCCGGCGGTCAGTTGGTCGGAGAGCACGTAGGCGTGCAAGCGGCCGATGACGCCCGGCACTGCTGTTCCGAACTGAATGATGCGCGGCGGGCCGCCCGGGGTCGCGGGCGGCAAAATGACGGGCAGGGTGGGGGTCGATTGAAGCAGGATGCGGTTGCCGATGATATCGCCGTAGCCGCCGGCGGGGTTGCGGCCTCCGGTATCTCCCGCGCCCTGCCGGTAGGCATCGTAGGTATCCTGGGCGGCGAAAATGAGGAGCTCCTCGTCGTCGCCGCGCATCCCCAGCGAGGCCGCCGCGCGGGTCAGGAAGTCGGCGGCGGGAATGGCGAGCCGCTGGGTGGGGTCATCGGCATAACAGCGCAAGATGACGGCGGCATCCTCGTTGCCCAGCTTGGTCGCAACCGGCGGTTCGGCGCTCATCAGCGTCGCGGCGCGACCCGCTCCGGTGCTCCACGCACCCAGCGTCTGGCGCGTGATCCCGGAGACGGGGCCGGGGTCGGTCTGCGTGGTGGTGTCATCGATGAGTTGGGCCGGGCTTATAAAAAACCCGGCAGGAGGGCCTGCGGCCAAGCGTCCTCTGGACGCCACGAGAAGATTCTGTGTACTCGGTTTTTCAGCAAAAGATGGGCGCTCGTACGAAACTCCACCCAACGGTCCAAGCGCGGGCGCGGGGCGCGGGGCGGGCGTTTGCGCGGTTGTGGGCATCGTGCGCGCTTTGGGCAAGATTGCGGTGGCGCCCTGCGCCTGCGCCCAGTAGTCGGAAGCGCTTTTCAGCAGAGTGGCGCGGTCGGGCGAGGCCATATCGATCGCTTCGGCCCGGCCGGCCGATACCACGCCCTGCCACAGGGCCAATTCCGCCGCGCCAGGTTGCAGTTGTTCGGCAAGCTGCAGCCAGGCGGCGGCATTATCCAACTGGTTGCGTTGAATTTCCAGGCGGGCTCGCCAAATGTAGATCAAGGCGGAAGCGCGCGTTCGTGAATCTTGATCGGTGCTGGCTTTATAGATCAATTGCGACGCGGTGAATAGCTCGCCGCGCGTCAGCATCAGGCGCGCTCCCTTGGCGGCCTGGGCTGTCGCGGGGGCCGCGTTCACGACCGCCAGGAAATCTTGCGCGATGCGCGCGAAATTGGTGTTGCCCGCCTGAACGGCATCTCCGGCCTGTTCGAGGTTGGTGGCCGGCAGCCCGATCCATGCCCCGGCGCTGCCCCGGCGCGCCCGGGAAGAGGATGCCGCCAGGTGCAGCAAGTTATCGACGAAGGCAGCGCCATCGCCGCGATTTTGTTCGACCAACGATGGGGTGAAGACGGCCCAGCCGAGCCCGAACGGCGCGATGGCGGCCGCATACTCGGTCTGGTTCGAAGCGGGCGCGGCGAGATCGGTGACGCGCAGCAGCGGCACGCCGGAGGGGTTGTCGAGCACCAGGCAGTCGCCGGGGTTCATTACATAATAGACGACGCGCACCCCGAGCGAGAAGTCGGTTTGCTGGTCGCGCGCTCCGCCGGCTTCGCGCAGGCGAGTTCCCCACAACAGAGGGTGTCCCGCAAAGGGCAGGGCGGCGCGCGCTCGTCCGAAAAGCTGTCCGGCTTGCGCGGGGGTCGCCAGCCGTGCGGGGACGGTGTGGAATTGAAAGAGATTCGCCGCGTCGGTGTGCAAAAAGACTACTCCGCCCGAACGCACCCAGTCGGCGAGGCCTTGCAAGGCAAGCGGATCGGCATCGAGATCGGCCCGGCTGACATCGAGCGACAGACCGTCCACGTCACTGCCGGCCAGTGCTTCCAGGTTCTTCACGGTGGCGCGCGTGATTTGCGCGAGGCGTGGCGTGGCGGTTCCCGTGGTTTGTGCACGGGCAACGATTGGAAAAAGCCAGGAGCCGGCTAATAATAGGGGAATGAAAACTCGTGTCATGAAACCTCCTACTGAAGAGAATTTGGAAAAGCCGATATTTCAGGGTGTGTCGTTCACAGCCCTCACCCCCGACCCCTCTCCCCAACAACGGGGAGAGGGGAGGGAGACGCATACTCCGACCAGACGTGCTACTTTTTCTAAACGTCCCAAATATCGACTATTAGTCTCTCACCGTTGTCTCTTCCTCAGCGCCTTTGCGGTAAGAGGCTCGCTCAACGGGGAAGTTCGAAAGTCTCGAAGTCTCCGCCATCGCTGACGGCGAGAATGTGGCCGGCGGCATCAATCCCGGCGCAAAAGGCGGGCCCACCGGTTTCCATCGTATAGACCGGGCTCCCGGTTTGCGCATCGAGCATCTCCAAATCGGTTCGGGTGTTCACCAGCACATATTGTCGCCGTTCTGTCCCAGTGGCGACCGTCATGGCGATCGGAGCGCGGCGCAGCGGGGAATCGAACGGCTTCGTCCAAAGCAGGTTGCCGTTGAAGGCATCGAGGCAGCGCAGCGCGCCGTCGTTTCCGCCCGCATACACATGCACTGCTCCGGCGACCGGCATGAGCAACGGTTCGGTACGAAACATCACCGCGCGGTTGGGCGGGCTGCCGGCCGCCGGCCGCGCGTAGGTTTTCCAGATTTTGTGTCCGCTACGGGCATCGACACAGAAAATCGCGCCGCTATCGTCCAAGGCATAAGTCAACGGAACACCATCGGCGCTCTGTCCCACCGCCGGGGGCGCGAGTTGAGGCGCGGCGCTATCTTCGGCCTTGGGAAAGCGCCACAACACGCTTCCCGTGTTCGCGTCGAGGCACCACAGGCCGCCTGACGTGGCGGAATGTCCAAGCGCGGGAACCAGCACCGCCGGGTGCTGGACGTCGGGTAGGGCGATGATACCCGCGCCGGCTCCGCCGGGCAGGTTTTGCTTCCACACCTGGCGCCCGTCAGTTGCCTGAAACGCCGCGACCGTGCCGTCGTCGCTGCCCGCGACGATGAGTTCCTCCTGTATTGCCGCCGGGGGAATGGGAGTGCCGGAGGCCGCGAGCGCTGGTGCGGTCGGAGACGGTGTCACTGTTGGTGCGGTGGCCACGACCGATGCCGCCGCAATAGGCGGTGCTGTCGCCACGGTCGGTGGGGTCGCGACAATCGGTGGGAGCTGCACCGAGGCCTTAATGAAACATGGCCGGGTGCTGGTTGAGTTACCGACGGTGGCGCGCCACAGCAGCTTTCCCGATTGCCAATTGATCGCGAACAGGGTGCCGTCCTCAGCGGGGAGAAAGGCGCGCTCGCCGTCGGCCAGGGGTTGAACGCGCAGCGGGAAATCGGATTCCAGCACGATTCGTGAGCTTCCGGTGCGGATATCGATGGCCAGCAGCCGGCCGGCTTCGGTGGGCACCAGCACTGACTCGGCGGAATTACTATCGGCGACCACCGGCAGGGCGGCGGGGGGCAATACGAGTGTAACGTTGCGTGATGCCGCGAGATTGGCGGCGCGCGGCCAATATTTGGTCGCCAGCGAGATTCCAACGGCCACAACGGCGATGAGTATCAATCCGATACTTTGCTGTTCGCGGCGACGGCGCGCGGTCAGCACGCGCGAGGCCGAACGGGAGCCGTAGATTCCATACGGATCGAAATTGTGTTTATTGCCGCCTTTGGTGGAACGTAGTCGCATGGCTAAAGTTGGAGCGGGAGGGTAGCGACCGTGTCGCTTTTGGCGACCGCGTCGCTTTTGGCGACCGCGTCGCTTTTGGCCGCGGATTTCTCCCTGGGATGGCGAACCCGCAGCAGCGGCGCCGGCTTTTCGTCCGAGCAAGCAGGCTGCGATTCAATTTTCCGCGATTCCCCGCTTTGCACCGCCCGCTGCACCGCCTCCAGCAATTGCAGGCTCCGTACAGCCCCATCCAATTTCGATTGATGGCGCGGCGGATTTTCAGCGCGGGAGGCGAGGAAGCTTTTCAA
>Ga0207105_1186_pt1 | contig 15003 bp, 16 predicted proteins | sample Alteio_BWMinHeat_77_FD_153569 | JGI IMG/M metagenome (GOLD analysis project Ga0207105, IMG submission 153569) | Enriched cells from forest soil in Barre Woods Harvard Forest LTER site, Petersham, Massachusetts, United States -... | ecosystem: Environmental > Terrestrial > Soil > Temperate forest >... | reverse complement strand
AATTATTCCATCTGAAGCAGGTGACCCCTTGTAAAAATGTTTTGGTGTGGGGAAGAAATATGCAAAAGGCAAAAGCATTTGCTTCAGATCCTCATTTTGAAACATTTCAAGTCACCGCAGTCGAAAACATCGAAGAAATTACTCAGCAGTGCAATTTGATCATTACAACGACGCCATCTACAACGCCACTTCTTTTTGGCCATCAAATTTGGCCAGAAACGCATATAACTGCAGTGGGCGCCGACGACGAAGGGAAACAAGAATTGGACCATAGTGTTTTTGATTGCGCAGATTTAATCGTGGTTGATAGCCTCTATCAATGTTCTTGCTATGGGGATCTTGCTCATGCGAAAAACGTTGATTTAAGCTCGGTTATTGAACTTGGAAAGTTAATCCAAAACCCCATAAAAAGACAGCCACACTGGATAACGGTTGCCGATCTTACTGGAATTGCAGTAGAGGATCTTCAAGTGGCAAAAGCGATTTATCAAATCCTTGATGATAAAAAAAATTAAATACCATTTGTAAGATATAATTATATTTTCAGTGTTGTCAAAATGATTTGCGCAAAATTGGAAGAACGAATAATCATGTGTCAATCAAATATGGATCAATGTGTATGAAACCACCAACAGATAGCAAATGGATTAAGGGAGAAAAAGGTGAAGGCCTTTCAATAGTATATTTGGATAAGGAAGGCAATAAACTCATTCGTCGTAAAGATCCTGCAAAAGGATCATTAAAAGGATCAAAGGCTTGGCGACACAATAATCCTGGCAACCTAGCGAAGGGCGCTCATTCAAGCCAACATGGAGCTATTGGAAGTGCTTCATATACAGTGAAAAATGAAGAAGGAAAAGACCAAGAATATGTTTTTGCTATTTTCCCAAGTTATGAAGTTGGACGAACTGCTATGGTTGCTCTCCTCAAAGAGGAGCGATATTTAAAGCTAACACTCGAAGCCTTACCCAGAAAATACACAGGTGTAAAAGATGGCAAGCCAGATACCAAAGAAGTCATCGCCTATCGTGATTTTTTGAAAACAAGTACAAAGTTTGATATGACCAGAACAATTCGTTCTCTGTCTGATAATGAATTTAATATTTTAATCAAAAAAATGGAAAATTATGAGGGTTGGCATCCTTGGCCTGAAGGGGAAGAGTATACGCCTATTCAAAAAGTTGCTGGGGTTAAAATGAGTAATCATCGCATTACGAGCTATCTAATCCTAAATCCTCCAGAACAGCGGTGGGTAACGCGTGAAGAAGCTATCAATTTAGCCGAAAAACACCTCTTGCGAGCTGTTGTTGTGCATAATAAAAAACATACATATTTACGTCCTTTTCCACACGAAACCCCATTTAAAGACTTGATATGCTAAAGACTTCATTTACGCAATTTTTCTTTTTTGTAAGCCTCCTAACCACAATGTCAGGTCATGGCTGGGAATTTGAACAAAATGTCACCATTGATGGCGTTTTAAGACGAGCAGAGAGAACACATATCACAAAACTTCCTGATGGCAAAGAAGAGACTGAGGTCGAAAGAAGTATTGTTTTAGTTACCGACAAGCCTTTAGTTCTTTGTCATTCGATTAAGATGGGAAATCAACAGATAACCTCTATAGAGACATCGTATCCCCATATCGAGGTTTGTCTTTCAAAAGAATTTTTTCCTCTCATAGGCAAACATGTACAATGTCACGGAAATTTTAGAAGAACCTTTGATGCGTCTAGAGATGAGATCGCTTTAGCTGTAGATACAGCTCTCGATTATGAACAGCCGCTAAGCCAGTTAAAAACAGTCTTCTATGAGCCTGAAAAAGTGGAAGTCTCCGGTTTTCTGTATGAGACTGTCTATCCTGGGCCTTCAGAGTATATGAGCGTAGAAATGGGAGATCGTCCCGAAGAGGCTACTATCATAACTTTAAAAGATCCAATTAATGTGGAGATTAAGAATCGTGAGGAAGACGACTTTAATGAACCAGAAAAAGGCGTCCGCGAACTACAAGTCTCCTTTTCAGATTCTGGGCCAACACCTGCTCAGATGAAACAAGAAATTATATTGAAGGGAACTCTTTATCACGCACACACAGCTCATCACCGAAGAAGAGTCCTCATGATGGTTGAGAGTTGGAAGATCAATTAAAAATCGCCCCAATAGATAGGAGGCATAAATGCAGTATGTTTTGGTTCATGGTGCATGGCAAGGCGGGTGGTGTTGGCAATTTTTAGCCAAAGAACTCCAAAAACTAGGGTATTCAGTACCATGCTTAGATCCTCCAGGAGATGGAAAAAAGTAATCATTGCTTTTTCCCTTGCTTTTTTGTATAATGAAGGTACAAGGATCGGGAGTTCCCGATCGGCGTCCAGCCTCGGTGTATACCGGGGCTTTTCGCTTTCTAGGGGTAAGATTTTAGCCCTATTCCCATGTGATTAGGGTATCCCAATAGTTTCTTTTTAACTACTTCAAATGCAATGCTTTGCTGTTCTGGCCGAACAACATGCCGTGCTATCGGATGAGCAACCAAATCAGCTATTTGCAAACCACAGCTATTTGTTTTCTTATTGGCGAACTTGATATCAAAAGGATATTGCTCACCTTGGCGGCTGGCTTGATCGGATATTCTTCTAAAGGCTAGTTCTAAGTCCTGATCTTCAGCTTTACCCCTGCATTCAACCACAATGTGTGTAAGGTGTTTAAGCTGGTTTTCTTTCTTCAAGAAAGCATAAGCGTGTTCTAAACAAAAACCAAGAGCGATTAAATAGGGATTATCTGAATTAGGGTAGTCTTTTTTCAAATTTCGTTTATCAATCGCTGTCGCTATAACGGAAAAAGGAATGGATTCAATAGCTTTGTTCAATTCGGATAAGAATTTTAAACGAACCTCTTCGTTGAAAAGGAAGGTAAATTCCCCTTTGGATTTTCGGATTTCATGATTGTGCAGTATGGCAAGATCATGCCCCCAAAAGTCTAACTTTAGCTTGGTGATTATCTGTTTTACTACGGAGATATAATCCGATTTCTTGAAAATGCAAAAAACTAACACAAATACGGGATTCTCAGGGTTAATAGAGGTCAGCCCATGGTCTCCACTTTCGTCGGCAAAAATAAGATAATCGCTAAATTTTTGATTTTCTTGCATGTCGTCCCTATTGAAAGTGAAATTTTATATTAATTTGCAGTAAGTCTCAATAGTATTTTTGTGTCTTGGAAAGAGGAAAGTAGAGGAAATTTGATCAATTTTTGCTGATAATCTTTCCAAGGAAAAGTTCGAACTGTATCTAGCGTCTGGAGATTCCCCAAAAAATATCGCCACTAACAACACCAAGGACATCAATATGACTTTGTCCTTAATCTCGTGTTTGTTTTTTTGTTGAATATTTAACTACATACTGTATATACTTAAGGTATATACAGATGGAGGATCTATGCGTACAGCAAAAATATTTCAATGCGGCAATTCTCAAGCCATAAGATTACCCAAAGATTTTCAATTTGACACAAATGTGGTTGAAATTTTCGAACGCAATGGCGATCTCATTATAAGACCTATTCCAACAAAACTCGCTAAGGCTTTTGAATTGCTATCTAATTTGCCACAGGATTTTTTCGCTGAGGGAAGAATAGATCCTTTACCTCAAGACAGGGACTTAATTTAATGAAATTGCGATATTTATTAGATACCAATATTTGTATTTATATAACCAAACAAAGACCAGCAAGCGTCCTTGAGAAATTTGAGCAGCTTTCTGTTGGAGAAGTTGGCATGTCGACTATAACTTTTGGTGAATTGTTATATGGGGCAGAAAAAAGCCATCATCCAAAAAAAACACTCCATATTTTGGAGGAATTAGCCGGTTTAATTCCACCAATTCCCCTCTCTACTGATGTGGGAAAGCATTATGGAAGGATTCGAAGTAAATTAGAAAAACAGGGGAAACTCATCGGAAATAATGATCTATGGATTGCGGCCCATGCTTTAGCTACTGACCTAATACTTGTAACCAATAATGAAAGAGAATTTGCGAGAGTACCAAAACTTAAGATTGAAAATTGGGTATCAATCGAATAAATTTTGAGCTTTCAGAATGTCAGGCTTGACCCCCAAGCACTTTTCCTTCATTATATCATACTAATTCTAAGGTGTTTGCCAATTGCTGCTGCAGCATTCATAAGAGATCGAATATTTGATGGTTTGGTAGGATCAAGTAAGCGATCAAGTGCTGACCGACTTGTTCCTATCCGTTTAGCAAACTCTTCTTTAGTTAACTTTTGCTTTTCCATCTCATCCTGCAGTTGCATCACAAAAGCATATTTGGCTCCAACTTCTTGACAATGCTCAAAGATACCTTCTTCTTTAAGAAAATCATCAAAATTAGAACCTGCATGAATATTTTCACTTTTTCTTTTCTTGCTGCTCATAATTTTTTGCTCTTTCTTTTGCTATTTTTAAATCTTGTAGAGGAAGCTTTTGTGTCTTTTTTATAAACCCGTGAAGCAGAACCATTGTTTTATTGAGAACCATGAACAAAACCCGAATAATTCCATTAGGAAAATGACTTCTCAATTCATGTATACCTTCACCAAGACTATCGGCTTCCTTAATATCCTATCATCACTGTACCAATTCTAGTACATAACGGCAAGAGAGTTTTAACGAGATAAAGCTAAGCCTCTCATCAAACTGTATTTCCCCACTTCTACCCCACTTTGGCTGCGCTGCAATCAAAGGCAAAAGCTCAACAAAAGCCACAAAAGATAAATTCCTCTAAACTTTTAATCGTATTGCTATTATGATTTGCAATCTATTGTGCCTTGTGGGATAGCTAAAGACTGTTAATCCATTGGTCGTAGGTTAGGCGGCAGTTTTACGAAATCAGCTGCCTTTTTTATTTTTTCAATTTCTGGAGAAGGGTGACTTGTTGAATCACAGTTAGTTATACCTTACTTGATTATTATTAGATCAATCTAAGATTTAACCCCATCGCCACACACAAAGATACAAGTGTATGCCATTTAGGATTGCCTGTACCTGAAAGTGTTTTGTAAAGACTTTCGCGGCCAACATGGGCTTTTTTAGCCAAAACTCCCATACCGCCTTGTGCTTCTGCGACATTTCGGAGAGCAATCAAGAAAAGGTGTTGTGACTCTTCATCGCCTTTAAGGCTTTCTTCCAGAGCTGCATTTAGGTACGCGACGGCTTCATCGTGATCCGCTAAATGCTCGAGTAGAAATTCTTGATATTTTTTACTTCTTGCCATGACCTATCTCCCTTGATTAATAATCCTTCAAATACACCTTTGCTTTAGCGATGTCCCTTTCTTGGGAGCCTTTATCGCCACCGCAAAGAAGCAAGAGGACTTTATTCCCAATCTTTCCATAATAGATTCTAATCCGGGGACCGTAATGAATCCTAAGCTCGCAAACGCCTTCTTGTAAGGTTTTGCAATCGCTGAAATTCCCAAGCTTTATGCGATCAAGCCTGATTACAGATTGTTACCCCGTAAAGACCCGTCCTTTAGGTCCATCACCTTCACGTAGCACACCTTTGGAATGTAGAAATTCCACAGCCTCAGCTGAATCCTTCACTTTAGAAGCACTACGTGCTAACATTTCTTTTTCAAATTCAGTTAGTACAATTTCTCTCAATCCGGTTTCTCCCCATTTAGACAAGGGAGTACATGTTATTGAAATGTTACGAGCCAGTGCCAGCGCATCCAACAGAGCCTGATTTGCACCTTGTCCTTTAAATGGACTCATAGGATGAGCTGCATCTCCAATCAAAGTAACTGCCCCAGCTTTTTCCAATAATTCCGACTTGAGTAATTCACGGTCGTACACGGGATAACCTGAAATTTGTGCCGGTAGGGTTGCTGATAAAATTTGAGGAATGGGCTTATGCCACTGTGTTCTACGACACGCTTCTTCTTTAAGTGCCTGAGCTCCTTGTGCACTCAAGGCCTTAGCTTCTTCTTCGGGCATGGGGAAACTAAGTTGCCACATCACCGAGTCTAACGAGTAAGGCATCATGTAGATTCGCTCATGGCCATTGACGGTTTGAAACACGGTGGCTGAGTCGAGCAAAGAACTCTCAACACCCTTAAGAGCCTCTAAAGAGCAAATGCCCAAAATTACCACATAACCCAGGTAACGTAAAGGAGTAATATCCTCACCAATCAACAAGCTGCGCACAATACTACGAACACCATCGGCACCCACCACCAAATCTGCCTTGGCATTCTTCATCTCCCCGTTAACTTGAAAGCTCAGCTCAACACTTTTATCTTCACATTGTTTAAAACAAACTAAGCGGTGCCCCCACTGCACGGCATCATGGTCTCCCAATTGCTCAAGCAACGCTAAGCGCAAGGCTTGTCGCGGGATATGCACATTTCTACGCCTTGGAGACTTTTTAATGTTTGAATGCGTCTTCATTCCCCATTCAGTAATTTCTTTTCCTTCTGTAGTATGCACCACATGGCGTGTGGAATTACTCACGTCTTTTAAAGAGAAAAGACCCAATCCTTTAATTGCGTTACTTGCTTGTTGCAAGGTAAGTCCGTAGCCCTGAGCTCGTGCATCGAAGCTGCTATCGCGCTCATAAAGTGTAAATGGAATGCCACGATGCAAACAAGCTACAGCCAGCGCCATGCCGCCTATACCTGCACCAATAATTGCTACATGTGGATAGTTTTCTGAATCTGCTATGGGGTGACTAGTAGCAGGAATCAAGCCAGATCCACTGCAATTATCGCATAAATATTGAGTAATTTTAGGGCGAACCGAAGCCTTTCCTTCACCCTGAGTTTTTTCAAATTCCTTCATTGCTAATTGGTAGCGGAGTCTCGCTTTCTTGCGGAGCTTCAAGTTTTTTTTGCCGCGTCCATAACATTTCGGACAAATAGTCCAGTAAGCCTCTTTATTTTCCACTTTTTTCAATCTTCTTTAAAGTAAATACTTTCTGATACAAAACGGATAATTTCAAACGGATTATCGACAATACTAGTATGGATATTGCAATTTTCACGCATACTTTCAATAAACAGAGCATTACCGACAAACCTTGCCGTCATCCCCTTTTTGAAATCAATATCTTAGCTCTCTAGAGCTTCTTAACGAGATTCCGCAAAAATTGAAGACCTACATCCTTTGCAACCCATGTGATAATGCAGCGAATCTTTGCTCGAACTGGATTAGATCTTCGTAGTGTTCAATTTGGATTTCGTCTCCTTATTGTATCTTTCGGGATACATTAATTTCAAGTGAATTTTAAGCTATTAATTTTGAGAGTTGAAAATTCTTGAAAGAGGCTAAGCCAGTCAAAAGTTCGAAGTGTACCCAGTAACTGGAGATTTTTTGTTTAAGGCAGTTACAGCGAGAGCAGTAACTGCCTTTTTTTTGGATGCCGCGCGGAGAGACTGAGAAAAATAGGCCGTCAGCGCACTTCATAACGCAAGGGATCGGCGCCGTTTCTAGCAAGCCTCATTTTTAAATAAGGGGAAATCGAGTATAAAGAAAGTGGCCGAGTGTTCTCACTATTTTGAAGGAGTTGAGGCAGTATGAGGTTTTCAATATTTAAATTATTTCTAGGGGTTTTGCTAAGCTTGTGTTGGCCGAGCTTCTCAAATGCTCATGACCTTTATTCCGGTACGGCGAGTGTCTTTGTTTCTTATGCTAATGTACGAGCCAATTCTCACTTGGATAAATCGCCTAAAATCAATATAAGTTTCGATGGCAGCGATCGACTGATCCCCCTAGTGATGGACACCGGGTCTGTGGGGATCATCGTGTCAGCCGACCTTTTCACCCCAGAGCCAAATGCGCGGAATTTAGGCCCCGGACAGCAATTTTATTCGAGTAGCGGGATTATTGAAGAAGGCACTTGGTGGTCTGCTACCCAAAAGATTTACGATGCTGAGGGGCGTCTGCTAGCAATTTCCGAGGTGCCAGTCTTGCGGGTGACATCGGTGAGGTGTGCAAACAACGCTCGTTCTTGTCATCCCAAAAAGCATCCTAGAGGTGTTGCAATGATGGGTATTGGATTTGCGCGTGAAAGTAAACAGCAAGTTCGCGGTACACCAGCTTACAATGCATTTCTTAATATAAAAACCATCTTGCAAAATGGAAAATTAGAACCTTTGCCCAAAGATTGGCATAGTGGTTATGTTGTGACCTCGACTGGTGTCCATCTTGGCCTGACCTCGGCCAACACAGCAAATGCTGGCTTTGTAAAATTGGACCCTTGGCCTCTCTATTCTACGCCTAGGCTGCCCGAATGGAGGCCCGCCCCTATGACTATCAATGTGAATGGCGTTAAGGGCGATGGGCACATTCTAATGGATACTGGCGTTGGAACAGCATATTTAACGCCTCCGCTTTTAGCCGAGCTAGGAAAATTGGTTGCTTGTCCCGGAAAATCAGGTCGTGAGTGTGCCTCAGATGGAACTGTGATAAGCATTTATTTGCCCAATCAAGAGCATCCAATTGCCCACTATTCTTATACAATTGGTGAAGAGAGAAATCTGATGCAGCCTAAAGGCACTCACATAGTGAAAAAAAAGGAATCAAAGATTTTTCTAAATACAGGCCGTCATATACTCGACGGAATCAATTTCTTTTATGACAACACTAATGGTTATATGGGCTATATTTGGAATGGCAAAAGCAGTCATGCGATCGGCTACGTGAAACCGACGCCCTCTCCTCTCATTCCCAGCCACGAAAAAGCGGCAGAAAGTACACCAACGCACTTAAATTGACGGCTTTGGCGCAGTCAAAGCCGTTAATAAGTGAAAGGGCCCGGTCCTTTTTATTTGCGAATTTGAATCGAAGAATGGCAAATAGCTATGAGCTTTCCAATAGCCTTGTCATTATGGTTGTGGAGTAATTGCCAATATTGTAATTTCAGCCTTGCTCGGACCATAAGTCTAAAATATTCTATACTCTCCTGGCGTTTTATTTTGAGCATATGATTCAAACACATCGCCGCCGAAGGGAGATTCCATGTCATCAAATTTATGCGTTTTTAAAGAGAGATGCCTTAAATTGGCATTCATATATGCCAAAGCTTTCCCGACAGCTTTAAATTGTGCTTTCTTATCTTTTGATTGTTGCAAATTCAGAAACTGGTCGTCAGCTTCCTCGGTAAATCTAATCTTAAACACGATTCTTATCTTCATCATCTAAGAATTGTGAGAAGTCGATATCCACGTCAACAATACGTCCGTTTTTTGCATCTTCAATCCCTCTCATTAGCGAGGCTAAAGCTTCGGGATTCTTATAAATCCAATGTTCCCGTGCAGGAATTTCCACTAATGGATCTAATACAATTTTGCCATCTTCCTGACGAGATACACGAAAGGAACTCAATTGTTCCCGTTCTTCCTTAGATAAAAAACTGCCTAAGCAAATACGATACTTGTCATCCATTTGGATTTTATTTGGGTGCTTTCTCATGCTCTTCCTCCTAGCTTATATCCCATTATATCAATTGTGGGATTTCACTACAAGTGGGAGGGAGATTCCCATCTGAACAGTTCCCAATCTCAATGTTTTTCACTACCTAAGTCCACGAATTACGCAACGCAAATGTTCATATGTTAACACATATTTGAAAAAAATGTCAGAATGTCAGGCCTGACACCAATCACCAATCATTGGAACTATGAGGACTAACCCCTATTTTATCAATTGATAGCGCCGCTGACACCACCATCAATGCGAAAATTGGCTCCGGTAATAAAATCCGTCAAAGGACTAGCTAAAAAGGCTACTAGGGATCCGACTTCATTGGGACGGCCCATGCGGGAAACAAGCGTAGGAATGACTTCTTTAACCGCATGTCTTTCTATATCCTCCCATTTAGAACCCCAACCTTTTTCCTTAGCCATATTCCGAAACATAGTTTCTACTCCAGGTGTTAGAATGGGCCCGGGGGATACCGCATTAGCAGTGATTCCAGTACCTGCCAGTTCCTTGGCAAGGCTTACAGTCATATTAATGCTAACAGCCTTAGTAGCAGAATAATCAGCCTGGATAGACATAGGAGAGTAGGCGACCACGCTAGCCAATTGAATTAAGCGTCCCCATTTATTTTTCTTCATTTTAGGTAATATCAAATTAATGAGGCGCACCATGGATACAACGTTCTGATTATACAATTCCAGCCATTGTTCCGGTAAAGTATTACTCCAGTCGCGATCGGGAAAAGCCCCGGCATTGTTGATAAGGATTTCAACCATTCCCAATTCTTTCATAGCTTGATTTACTACTCGCTTAACTTCAGAATTTTGGCTAAGATCTCCAATAGCTATAGCAACCCTTCCCCCCGCTTTCTTGATTTCTTTTGCAACACGATTTAATTCTTTTTCATTGCGGCCATGAATGACCACATGTGCCCCTTCTTCGGCAAGCTTTTTGGCAATGCTTTCACCAATTCCTGCGCTGCTGCCTGTAACAAGAGCTTTTTTTCCTTCAAGATGCAATTTCATAAAAAGTCCCTCCATTTTTAATATTTAAATTAAAGATAGGCTATTGAAAACCTTTAAAAAAATGAGTCTGCTTTTTTGTTAACTACCTCTTATCTACATAGTAACTCCAAATTAGCTTAACGCGTGTGGACTAAAGTCCCGCTTTTCTGCTTGATCACGTCTTGCGCTTTCTGATAGCTCTCGATCAGCGCTGCATAGTTCGGTGCTACCATGGTATACAACTTAGCTAACTCAGCGGCCTCCGGACGGTTCCAAGTGCGGTGAATTTCACACAGGACTGCATTGGTAGAGGTCGGGATAATTCCAGCTTGTGCGAAACGCGCTACAGTCACTCGCGATACCATTTCACTCGGGTCGCCCGATGCATCGATAACCGCGTAGACTTTATATCCTGCTGCTTTGGCATCAAGTGCCGGAAACATGACGCAAACGCTCGTCCAGACACCTGCCATAATCAAAGTTTTTTTACCGGTTTCGCGCACCGTTTGGACGAAAAGCTGGTTTTCCCATGCATTGACTTCTCCCTTCCTAGGCACAAAGATGCCATGTGGGGCTGACGCTTGAATCTCCGGCATGAGCGGACCGTTGGGTCCATTAGGTTCCGAGGCGGTCGAAATGAGCGGCAATTTCAACAGAGCAGCGAGCTTCGCAAGCATAGTCGTGTTAGCCCTCAATTGGTCTATGCTGATATCTTTCACTGTCTGAAACAGGCCTGCCTGATGATCCATTAATAAAATGGCTGTATCCGTGGGGTCAAGCAAAGCCTTTCCTCCACCGGGTTCATGTTCGATTCCATCGTGGATCTCGTTTTTGCCATCAGGTTCGAAGATAGCCATAAAAACTCCTTTTTTAGTGTTTTATAGAATTACATCAGTTGAACATGGGAAGTCAAAACCATCAAAATATCCATCCATATGTTTTCTCCTCCCCCCCGTTTCAATAATTTCATACTAATCCTGCATAAATAGAGTCGCAATAAAAATTATTTCTCTATAATAAAAAATTGATATTACCTTGGATTGTTAAATCCAAACCTTTCAAAGATAAATAGTTACGCTATAAATTTGATTTTTATTGCATAGTTCTATTATTGTGATTTACCAACCGAATTTTGATTCTATTCCAATATAAATTGAGTCATGCCCGCCAGCTCTGCGTATTGTATTTGAAATTTTGAAATAGGCTATTTCAAGAGCATTTTGGATATGCGGTGTCATTTGCCAGTTGATACGAGTTTGAAAATAAGTTCCGGTATAATAACCCGGAAGACCAGCTGTATTTGGAATGGGTGAATGCGGCTCAACATACACAGCATCGGCGGTCGATTGGCGCCATTGCGCAGCAATCGCAAACATGGCATTCCAAGATGAACTAGGAGTGACTGTCAGAGAAGGCTTAATATGAATTAAATTTGCATAAGATGTATAATTAGCTAAGGTAAAATAGTAGCCGTTTGGGAAAAGCGGATTAAACGTACCAAAAGTTTTGCTATTCTGATTTTGATTGCCAGATGCCAGATCAACCTGTAATCCCACACGAGGCTGCAAACATATGTTTGCAAATGTATATCCCATGGTTGAACCTAAAGCCCAAGCCCGAATATTTTTATTTGCGATGTTTCCTATCTGTCCCATTGCTTCTAGTTCCCAATCGTAATAAGTACCGGTCCCGGCAAAACGAACATCGAGAATATCCCGCCTTTCATTCCCTGATACAGTAGCATAAGAGGCATTATCTTGTTTAAAATGCCCTAGATAAAAGGAAACGGTTAGATTTTCCATAACTTTGTTTTCAAAGCGAAATATACTAAAGGTAAAAGCATCCGTACTGTAATCATCGAAATAATGAACATTGAGTGTTTGTACAGGGCGGCTATAAAAGGAAATGAATTTCCAATTATTTATTGTATAATCTGCCCAAACTGCATCGAAAGATAGACGTACATTAGGTCCGTCGCGAATCGACACAAAGCGTTGCAAATCGAAGGCCATTTGTTGTCGTCCGCCTCTGAATCTGAATATGCCGGTACCAACGGGTTCTGTAATAAGGATAAATGCTTGTTCTAAGTCTAACTTATCTTTATCTACAGGGAAAACAATTGTTTTTCCCGGCGCCAGATCATTTTGAAGCTGAGCGAATATGTGAACTTGATTAGCAATGCGCAAATCTGCATGTGCCTCCATTCTGGTAATGACATAAGATTGAGCCTTATTGTCAGGCGGGACTCCAAAATTGATGGCATTAATATATTCATAACGATTCCGTAAATTAGCCCCTAATGAAAGATATGTTTTTGGGTCAGTTGTTGACAGAGGAATATATTTCAGGGAATCAAAGGGTTCTCGGGGCACTTGTGGATTAGCTAAGACGGACCAGTCTTCCTCCCATCGATTGGATAAGATTGTTGGACGTTTTGGGATATCACGGCTTTGATTTGTTTCAGCTTTTGCTGGTTTATTAAAAAAAAGGATTATTATTAAAAATAGGATTAAACTTATTCGCAATTGGCAAATTTCCATATAAATCGGTTTAACCCTTCCTTACTACCAAGTAAAGCAATCACACCCAAATGACCACGGATTGAGGGGGGCATCTGCCTTTTTATTAGTCCCTAAAAGAGTATCCAGAGAGCATTTTTGATGATGGCAGCATTGGTGGCTATGAGATTCATGAAAATATCCTTTATATTTTTTAACAGGCGACCAATCAGGACTTACCGGCAAAGTTTTTTTAGAGTCTAACTCCTGGAAATCCTGTGAGCCATAAACGACCTTTCCTCCAACGATAGTGAGAAGCGAGGTAATGTTTCTGATTGACTCCTCGGGTACAGTGAAATAATCTTCAGAGAGAACAGCCAAATCAGCGTACATCCCTTTAGCAAGGCTTCCTTTGAAATTGTCTTCACGAGATAGCTTGGCACTTCCTAAGGTATAGAGACGCAGTGCATCTAATCTTTCAAGCTTGTTTTCAGGCCCATAAAGTTCTGTGCCTCCAATAGTTTTTCCGCTCACCATCCAATATAACGATACCCAAGGATTATAGCTTGCAACCCGGGTCGCATCTGTACCTGCTCCGACAGGTATGCCGAGTTCCAGCATCTTGCGTATAGGAGGACTCCTTCTGGCCTTTTGACTGCCGTATCGGTTAATAAAATATTCCCCTTGATAAGCCATCCGGTGCTGTATTGCAATGCCTCCGTTGAGGGCCTTGATTCGTTCTAGATTGCCATCTGAAATGGTTTCAGCATGATCAAAGAACCAACAAAGATCTTTAAATGGGATCTCCTGATTAACTTCCTCAAACACATTTAAAGCACGATTAATCGTTTCATCATATGTAGCATGCAAACGAAAGGGCCAACGATTTTCCACTAAGAACCGAATCACTTTTTTTAGATCGCCTTGCATACTTGAGGGCATCTCTGGACGTTCATAAAAAAAATCCTCAAAGTCGGCCGCCGAGAAAACGAGCATTTCTCCGGCTCCATTATTACGGTACATACTGCTGCCAGAATAGGGGATAACCATTTTTGACCATTTTTGAAAATCTTCGAGTTCATGGCCTGGCTTTTGCGTAAATAAATTATAGGCAATGCGCAAGGTGAGCTGATCATTTTTATGTAATTTTTCGATGACCTGATAATCTTCGGGATAATTTTGGAAGCCCCCGCCGGCATCAATGCAGCTGGTCAGACCCAACCGATTGAGTTCCCTCATAAAATGTCGAGTGGAGTTCATTTGATCTTCCAGAGACAACTTAGGGCCTTTCGCCAATGCCGAGTACAGAATTGAAGCATTCGGTTCTGCAATTAGAATACCTGTCGGATTTCCATTTTTATCTCTCTCGATACGTCCGCCAATGGGATCAGGGCTTTTCTTGTCATAACCTACTGCACGCAAGGCTGCGGCATTAAGGAGCGCGCGATCGTAGAGATGTAAAATAAACACAGGAGTATCTGGGGCTATTTGATTGATCTCTTGAAGTGTTGGCATTCTTTTTTCTGCGAATTGAAATTCGGACCAACCTCCGATAACCCTTACCCATTGTGGCGGTGGAGTGCGCTTAACTTGCTCTTTCAGCATTTCCAAAGCATAGGCTAAGCATGGCACGCCATCCCAACGGAGTTCCATGTTGTAGTTAAGCCCGCCACGAATGAGATGGAGGTGGGAATCATTGAGGCCTGGAATGACGCGTTTTTTTCTTAAGTCAATTTGGGGTGTGTTTTTGTCCGCAAGGGTTTTGATTTCCTTTTCGCTGCCAATCGCAGCGATAAGTCCGTTGGAAATTAATATAGCAGATACTTCAGGCTGTTTTGGATCAAGCGTTGTGATTTTACCATTGAATAAGAGTAAATTTCCTCGCTTTGCCATACTGATTACCTCCTCATATGAATGATCATATATAGATTATATTTCAAAAAGTAACTAAGCTGTTTGAATGTGTCAATTTAAAATATTTATTACTTGGATTTATTATAATGCTGTGTTACATCTGCAAACAGGATTACTTA
>Ga0207105_1185_pt1 | contig 15021 bp, 15 predicted proteins | sample Alteio_BWMinHeat_77_FD_153569 | JGI IMG/M metagenome (GOLD analysis project Ga0207105, IMG submission 153569) | Enriched cells from forest soil in Barre Woods Harvard Forest LTER site, Petersham, Massachusetts, United States -... | ecosystem: Environmental > Terrestrial > Soil > Temperate forest >... | reverse complement strand
GCCGGGGTAAAGGCGCTCTTTATTTTTTTGAATAAGCTATCCCTGAAATATATTCTTCCGGACAAGCGACAGAAACTGTACCCGAGGTGTTTTGAACAAGAGCTGAGAAAAGAGATTGCTCCAAATGTTCAGGTCTAATTCGGGCCTTGTCGGAAGATGCTTGGATAAGTTCGTTACTGTGATAGTAATTGGGTGGTGCTATTGTGGTGATCCGTTTTTCTGGGAAACGTTTTCTAATCAAACGGATCGCTGGACCAAGATCAGAATCATTTGAGATAATAAGAGCCCTATCAAATTTGTTTTGGTAAGCTAAATCGATGAGATAAGAGGCGATATTGACATCGGTTTCTTTTTCTTCATGGCTGGACCATTTATGATTACAATTTGGGCATTTTCTGTCCTTTTTCTTAAAGAAGCCTAGAATGGGTTGCACTGCTGAAATCTCAAGGGCTTTAATGTATGCTTTTTGTGCTTGTAGAATTGTTGCAGCTACATGCTCAGCGTATGCAGTAAAATAATACACTTCGTTGAGTTGTTCTATAGATGTATTGATATAAATCCCGGAAAGAATTCTTAGGTTGACCCATTTTAGCTCTGGACGGTGGAGACTGGCGATCGCATGATAAAGATTAAACCCATCAATGAGAGCTATTGTTCTATGAAGCGGCATGGAGACCTCAGAAAAAAACAGACCACGGGTTTATGGCCCGTGGCTTTCTCATGCGGTCCCAAAGGGATGCTCATGAGGGACGATAGCCTTATCGTAACAGTTATGAAATTTTCTGTACAGAGGTATCTCTGCGTTTCCTCGCGGCGAAGCCGCCTCGGTGATCTCGGTGGTGAAAATTCTTTAAGTCTGAAAAATTAATGGGCAAGGGCACGGGCAAGGGCACGTAGGGGAGTTAGTTTGATGCTGCCTTGACTTCGACCCAGAGGTCGCGCATCTGCTGCTGCGTGGCCACAACTCGTGTGAATTGAAACTTTTTAAATTCTTCAGGCGCGGAGCGGATAATTGCCTCGGCGGTCGGATCGAGGTTCATCAGGTGGAGCGCGTTGAGGGTCGGAGGAAAAAATCCGTAGGTCTCGTAGTGGGCGGCGACCGATTCTGGAGAATAAATATAGTTTAAAAACTCATAGACAAGGTCATCCTTGCGCGTCGCTGCCGGAATGGAGACATTTTCAAGAGAGAGAAAGCTCCCTTCCTTGGGAATGATGAATCCGATGAAGGGGAATCTGCGCATGGTGCGCCAGATGTAGGAGCTGGCGGCGATGGCGACGGGGGAATTTTTCGTCGCGAGGAAGTAGTCGCCCCGAAAATCTGCATAGGCCTCGACCCATTTTTTTTGCTCGATGAGAAGTTTTTGAACTCCTGCGAGCTGTTCAGGAGTCAAAGAATCGACGGGGCCGTAGAGATAATAGGAGGCGATCAAGATTGTCTCGACGGGGTCGTTGAGCATCACGATTTTATAGTCTTGGGGTTTGAAGATGAGGTCCCAGCTGGGCGGCGCCGGATGGGCCTCGAAGTAGGCTTTGTCGATGCCGAGGCCAAAGGCTTCCCATTCCAGAGGGAGGGAGTAGAGGTTTCCGGGGTCGAAGCGGTGGTCCAGGAGCAGGGGGTTGAGGTCTTTAAAAAAGGTGCATTTTTTGTGGTCGATCTGTTTGAGGAGTCCCTCCTTAGCGAGAAGCTGCACTGTGTAATCGGAAGGGACGATGAGGTCATAGCCCTCACCGCGGGTGGCCTTCATTTTGACGAGGAGCTCTTCATTAGAGGAGTAGTAGTTGAGATAGACTTTGATGCCTGTGGTCTTTTCGAATTCGGCGACGACGGCGGGGTCTAAAATATCACCCCAGGCAAAGATATTAATGCTATTTTTTTCACGGGAAAAAAAGTTGATCTCGGGGAGATAAAGGACTCCGCAGATCAACGCCGCCCAAAAGATAATCACACCGGTTCTGATGAGGTATTTCATCCGCCTCCGGCGGAAACCCGGCCCTTAAGGACCGGGTATTTCAAAAAACGGCTTGAGGAGAGGCGCGAAGCCCTTCTCCTCAAGTCGCAGAAACAATCCCCGGCCTTAAGGCCGGGGTTCACACGTTTTCGGGAGTATAAACAAAGAGCGGATTAGTTCGGAGCAGATTTCACCTCAATCCAAAGATCACGCAATTTTTTCTGGGAGGTGAGGATTTTAGTGAAGTGGAATTGCTCAAATTCTTCGGCCGGCGCAAGGATAATCGACTGAGCTGCGGGATCGACGTTTAACGCATCTAGGGTCGGTGGAAAAAATCCAAAGGCCTCGTAGTGGGCTTGGATCGAGGCGGGCTTGTAGAGGTAGTTGATCAGTTCGTAGACTAGCTCTTCTTTGCGGCTCGCCGCTGGAATGGCGAGGTTGTCGATGGAAATGAAGGTGCCTTCTTTCGGAATGGCAAAGCCGATGAACGGAAACTTTTTCATCGTGCGCCAAATATAGGAACTCGGGGCGAGAACGAGAGGGCAATTTTTTGTGGCGAGGAAGTAGTCTCCGCGGAAATCAGCGTAGGCCTCCACCCATTTATTTTGCTGAATGAGGAGATTTTTTACTCCCAGGAGTTGCGCCTCTGTCAAGGTGTCTAGAGGACCATAGAGATAGTAGGCGGCGATCATCACCGTTTGGATCGGATCATTGAGCGTTGCAATCTCAAATCCTTGCGGCCGGAAAATCAGGTCCCAGCTGCTATCCGGCGGCTTCCCTGAAAAATAGTCTTGATTGATTCCGAGACCGAAGAGTTCCCAGGCAAAGGGGAGCGAGTAGCGATTATAAGGGTCGAAGCTGTGGTTGAGCAGCCGAGGATTGAGCTGGAGAAAGAACTCCAGCTTTTGGCGGTCGATCACTTTTAGGAGGCCGTCTTGCGCCAGCAGCTGCACAGTGTAATCTGAGGGGACAATGAGATCGTACCCCTCGCCGCGGGTGGCCTTGATCTTGGCCAAGAGCTCTTCGTTGGAAGAATAGTAAGTGAGCTGCACTTTAATGCCCGACTCCTCTTCAAATTTGGCAATGACGCGGAGGTCTAACGTATCTCCCCATGTGAAGACATTGAGCGAGTGGGGGCGTTTATGAAAGAGTTCCAGGCGAGGAAAATAGATCACACCGCAAATGAGAAATACCCAAAAAAGAATGATGGCGGTGCGGAGGGTGATTTTAAACATGATCGTCTAAAAAATTCCCTTGCGGGTTTTTAAAGAGAAGAAAATCCAGACGAGGACGCTGCTTAAAAAGAGGAGGAGAGTGGAGAGCGCGTTCACGACGGGCGAGACCCCGGAACGGATCATCGACAAAATATAGAGGGAGAGCGTTTGCGAGGAGCTGCCGGCGCAGAAGTAGGAGAGGATGAAGTCGTCGAACGAAATGATGAAGACGAGGAGCGCCGTCGTGATCAACGTGGGGAGCAAAAGAGGCAGCGTCACTTTAAAAAATGTCTGTATAGGGGTTGCGCCGAGCATCAATGAGGCTTCCGTGAGGCGGTAGTCGAGTTCGAGGAAACGGGCGTAGACCATCGGGACGACGAAGCCAAGGCCGAGCACTGTGTGGGACACGATCAGCGTGAGGAGTCCCAGCGGCATCGCAACGAGCGTGAAAAATCCAAGGAGGCTGACAGCGAGCACAGTTTCCGGGATGATGAGGTTGCCGTAAAAAAGGGCGAGCGATTTGCCGATGCGCCCCCCTTGGGCGGCGTAAAAAATGAGGAGAACGCCGATCGTCACGCTGATCAGCGTGGAAAAGACCGCAACGATGAGCGAATTGCAGAATGCCTTCCAGAGATAGACCGAATAAAATAGTTCATAATACCATTGGAGCGTGAACCCTTTCCATGGAGAGGGGTAGCTCTCGGTGTTGAAGGAAAAGACGATCAGGACGACGATCGGCACATACAAAAAGAGGTAGCTGGCAAGGACGAGCAGCAGCCTAAAAAATTTACCCATTGCGCATCCTCGGCGTCAGAAGTTTATTGATGATCCAATAAAGGATGACCGAGCTGATGAGCAGGATCGCGCAGCTGACAACCGTGAACGCGGCCCCAAGCGATCCGGTCTCTTCACCCAAGATATAGTGGGAGACGACGCTTCCCACAAACATCTTTTTATCGCCGCCCATCAGCTCCGGGATCGCGAACTCTCCGAAGGAGGGGATGTAGACGAGGAAAAATCCGGCCCTCACCCCGCGCAGCGTGAGCGGAAGAAGGATGCGGCGGAAGGTCTGCATACCGCTCGCTCCCAAGTCCAAGGAGGCCTCAATGAGCCGGTAGTCAAAGCGCTCTAAAGCCGAGTAGAGGGGCAGGACCATGAATGGCAAGTAGTAGTAGACCATCATGATCATTGTCGAGGTCATGGTATTCAGAATATGGAACGGTTCTTGGATAAGGCCGATCCCGCGCAAAAGATTGTTGAGGAACCCTTCCTTTTCCAAGACAAAATACCAGGCGTACACGTGCAGGAGGAAGTTGGTCCAGAAGGGGACAATGAGGAGGAAGAGGAGGATACTTTTAAATTTTTTTCCGGCAAAGGCGATGAAGTAGGCGAGCGGGTAGCCGACAGCGAGGCAAATGACCGCGTTCGAAAAGGCCATGAGCAGCGAGGCCCCGATTACTCCGAGGTACGTCGGCGTGAAAAAAAGGGTCAGCTTTTTATAGGTGAGGCCAACGATTGCCCCCGAATCTGTGATCTGCAGCACGCTAGAAAAAATGATGAGGCAGAGCGGAAGGTAAAAAAAGAGGATCTGCCAGATCAGAGCGGGGATCCCGATCGCGAAGGGGAACTCGGTGGTAGGGGCTTTCGGAAGAAATTTGATTTTCATGTTTCTAAAATCACCGCGTTCTCTTTTTGCCAGTAGAGGTGGACCTCATTGTCATAATCGATCACTTCTTGCGGAAAGTGTTCTTCATTCTGTTCAAAGACTTGCAACCGCATCCCATTTTTCAAAATCAAGTTGTACTGGGTCGACCTGCCGTGGTAAACGATCGACTGGACCGTACCTTTGAGGTGGTTGGAAAAGTTTTGCACCTCTTTTTTTGAAATGAAGACCTTTTCCGGACGGATGCTGAGCACCACGTCCTGCCCCTCTTTCATCCACTCTTTCTTCTGCGGAATGTAGAGCTTGACCCTGCCGAGATCGGGGATCTCCAGCTCCGGCTCCTCTTGAGAGATCCGCAATTTTCCCGGGAGGATGTTTGTAGTTCCCACAAATTTTGCAACGAAGGAAGAGACCGGAAACTCGTAGATTTCTTTCGGCGTCCCCGTCTGCTCGATGGCGCCCTGGTGGTTCATAATCGCCATCTGGTCGGCGACCGTGAGGGCCTCGAACTGGTCATGCGTCACATAGACGAAGGTCGTTTTCAATTTGTCCTGGAGTTCGATCAGCTCGATCAGCATCCGCTCGCGGAGCTTAAAATCCAGAGCAGCCAGCGGCTCATCCAGGAGCAGCACATCGGGCTCGTTGACGATCGCCCGGGCCAGGGCCACCCGCTGCTGCTGGCCTCCGGAAAGCTGGGAGGTGAGCTTGTAAATATGGCTTTCGAGGTGGAACGCTTCTAAAATTTTGAATACCTTTTGCTGGATCACCGCCTTTGGCAGTTTTTTGAGCTTCAAGCTGTAAGCAATATTTTCAAAGACGTTCAAGTGGGGAAAGAGAGCGTAGTTTTGGAAGACGATATTGATCGGCCTCTCGTGGATCGGCCGGTTGGTGATATTTTCTTCTCCCAGATAGATCGATCCCGAATCCACCGTCTCGAGGCCGGCGATCAGGCGGAGCAGCGTCGTTTTGCCGCAGCCGCTGGGACCCAGCAGGGCAAAAAATTTACCCGCGGGGATGCTCAGCGAAATATTATTGATGATCTTGCCGCCGTTGATCGACTTTTTGATGTTCTCTAATTTGATACTTCTCATTTTACCCCTAGTCAGCACTCACAAAATCACCATGTATTTTCTGCCTATTTTTATGCTAGAAAAAATAGACCCCAATTCTACTCGCTTGGAGATTAAATTCTATAGAATTTTAGCGGAAGATTTGCAATACTCAAAATATCATCAGAAAATGGGAAGACATGGACCGAAGAAAACTCGTGATTGTGGGCTCAGGCCCAGCCGCTTACACAGCGGCGATTTACGCCGCGCGCGCCAATTTGGAGCCCCTCCAGTTTGAAGGATTTTTTTCTGGGCCGGCCGGCGGACAGTTAATGACCACCACCGAGGTGGAGAACTATCCCGGATTCCCCGAGGGGATCACCGGACCCCTTCTCATGGAAAAAATGCGCAGGCAGGCGGAGCGGTTTGGAACCGTTTTGCTCACAGAAGACGTCGAAGCCGTCGATCTGCAGAAGCACCCTTTTCTTATCAAGGGGACCACTGTCCATGTCGAGGCAGACACTCTCATCATCGCCACAGGAGCCTCAGCCAATCGCCTCGATGTTCCCGGCACTCGCGACGGGGAGTTTTGGCAAAAAGGGGTCACCGCCTGCGCCATCTGCGACGGAGCGATCCCCATTTTCCGTAATCGCCCCCTCTTTGTGTTTGGCGGGGGAGACACCGCCGTGGAAGAGGCGATCTTTCTGACCAAATACGGCAGCATGGTCTACCTCGTCCACCGCAGAGACGAGCTCCGCGCCTCCAAAATCATGGCCGAACGGGCCCTCCACCATCCGAAAATTCAAGTCATCTGGAACCACACCTTAATGCTTGTGGAAGGGGATGATGTCGTCCGCTCCGTCACCCTCCAAGAGGTGAACACCAAACAAGAGACCAAGCACGAGGCCGGCGGCGTCTTTTTTGCCATCGGACACACGCCCAACACAAAATTTTTAAACGGCCAAATCGAAACCCATCCCAATGGCTACATCAAAGTCGTCCCCGACTCCACCTACACCAGCGTCCCCGGAGTCTTTGCGGCCGGCGATGTGCAAGACCACGTCTACCGCCAAGCCGTCTCCGCTGCGGGCTCCGGTTGCATGGCCGCCTTAGACGCCGAGCGTTGGCTCTCTGCAAAGGGACACCACTAACATGAAAAAACTCCTCGCCCTCACCCTCGCCCTCCCCCTAGCAGCCTTTACCCTCGAAGAGCAGCCCTGGTTCGGCAACATCTGGGAGTTTCAGTTCGATGGGGCCTACGCCTATAGCCACTACTCGAAGATCCAAGGGGGAGTTCCGTCCAGACAAGATGCGCATGACCAGCTCGCGACCGTCTGGTTCGGCGTGTCGCCCTCCTCCCGCTGGAGCGGCGATATCGAGGCCGAATTCGCCCAGACAAATTACCGCAGCTGGGGTCCGAGAAGCTTTGCCGGGCAGCTCAGGTATTCGTGGTGGGATGATATCCTCGGGGATGTTTTAAGCGTCACCACAGGCCTAAGCCTGCGCGGCGTTACCGGCAAGAGCGTCGCTGACGTGAGCTCTCCCTACCACTCCTTTTTTAACCTAGAGCTCAACGGTTCCGCCGGTAAAGAATGGAGCCAAGGACCCTACTGGTACTTCCGCACCTATGCCTTCGGAGCAGTCGGCATGGCCAATAAGGGATCGCCCTGGGCCCGCGCGAATATCTACTTCCAAGTCAACCAGCGGGACAAACACCAATTTTCCCTCTTTGGCAAAAGCTATTGGGGTTTCGGGAATCAGCGCCATGTGGTCATCGATGATTTCCACGGCTACGCCAAGATCCATCATCAGTCGATCGATCTGGGCTTAAGCTACCGCTACCTCTTCGACATCTGGGGTTCTTTCGACTTCGAGTATGCCTACCGCGTCTTCGCCAAGTCCTATCCCCAAAGCGCCAGCACCTTCACCATCAGCTATAACCTTCCGTTCTCCTTCTTTTAGCGACTTGACACAAACCATCAAAGTATGCAATTTGAGGTCATGGTCGCATTGGAAGCTCTCGTCAATTCCGCTTGGGAAGAACCTTCTCTCAAGGCCCTCATTGATCCTTTGATCCCTTCCGGAAATATCTTGGAAGTGGGATTCGGCTACTCTTCACACCGTCTCCAAGCTTACCACCCCAAACAGCTCACCATCATCGAACCTGATCCTGCCTCAGCAGCAAACGCAATCCGATGGGCAAAAAAGCACCCCCATATTTTTGTGCTCGAAGAGACTTGGGAAAATTCTTTAGGCAAGCTAGGGACCTTCGACGCTCTATTTTTCTATCACAGCGGAGCTGCAGTCTCCCGCGAAACCGGGCATGCGCTGGTCAAACAAGGAAAAGCGCTCCTTGCCAAGGTGGGCGAGCAGCTGCCCCATTTAGCAAAGACCCGCTATTCCAATGAGGACATCGAGGATTTTTTCACCCAAGTGGGCCAGCATCAACCCAAAGAACTGGCTAACTTCCTCTATGAGCTTAAGGAGAGCGGACAAATCTCTTCCGAACAATACGAAAACATCACCTCGAAGCACAACCTCGAAAAAAAACACTCTCACCCAATCAGGATGCCGGAGATCGGCAAAGACACTTTGGTCCCTTTTCTTGAGGCGTGCCTCATCAAACATACCCGCAAGGGGAGCCGCATCTTTTGTTTTTCGACAAACCCCGTATCGAAATATGAATCCCCGGAGTTTTTTGACCGGATCATCACCAATCCCAACCTCGAGTACCAAGAGAAGATGATCGGCGAGGGCCTGGTGAGCATCGTGGAGAAATTAATCTGAATGACAGAAGAGCCCAAAATCAAGAAAGACGTCTTGACGCTTCTCGATGCGCACTATCAACAACCGAACACCTCGCTGCTGATTTTTCGTTTTGAACCCCATCCATTTAGCTCGACCGAGTCCAGACTGCGCGGCAGCGCCATTAAACACGCCTCCATCGAGGGAAAAGACCTCTACTTGATTGATCGGTTTTTTCAAGATGCCGAAGGAAAAGAGATGCAGACATTTTCGCAAACCGCGTCCTTCAGCAGAAATAGCTACGGAAGCCCTGAAGCGATAGCAAGAGGGGAGAAGCCCGCCCGTTCGATGAATGGGAAAGAGCGGTGGCAGTTTTTCTCCAACCCGCCGGCCGCGATCCGCGAGGTCTACAAGTTATTTGGGTTGTTTGCCCACTCTCTCAATGCCGACATCACGACTCTTCCTTGGGAGCTCTGCAATCCGAGCGCCCATGGATCGCCTGCTGTGATCGCGAATAAGCTCGAAGAAGCTTCCTTTGAGAGCATGGAACTAGGCAAACATCAAGATTGTAATCCGGAACGGAATGTCCCTTGCGGCATTCCGGTCCTCTACTCCCAAGATCAGGCCCTCCACCCCACGCAGTTCATCAATGGCGCGCCGGGCAGACCTTGGCTCATCTCCGTCATGGTCTACACGGCCGATGAAGAATTTCGTCCCGAGTATTGCATGGGAACCGTCTTTTACCAAAACGATGGCACGTTGGCCGTCAAGGCGAACTGTGTAAATATGAGGCTTGTGATCTTTGAGGGGGATATTTTTCACAGCATCGAGGAGTCGAAGATTCCTCCTGAGGTGAAGACCTGGCGGATCTCCTATGTGTACAAGCTCATCGTGAACCCTAAAGAAGAAAACCAAAACGTCAAAGCGGGGTTTCTGGAGTGGGCGCGGGGCTTTTCAGAGATTGTAGAGAGCCTTTCCTTAGGTCCTGATGTTAGGAGCTAGCCATTTTAGAGGGAATTCTAAGTGCTTAGTGACTGCATAGCAGAAATCTCTTCCGCAGATAGGCCGGTGGCTGCTTGGACTTGGCTAGAATCCATGCCATGAGCCAGCAGGTATTGGGCGATATGGGCAGACGCCTGTTTAGTACCTACCGATATACCTTTCGCTTCGCCTTCCGCTAGGCCCTCTGCTTTACCTACCGCTTTACCTTTTTCTATACCTTTTGCTTCACCCGCAGCTGTAGCGTCCTGGATCTTCACGGTGAGAATGGACTGGGCATCCCGTTCTCTTTTGAGTTGTTGCTCATAACCCAACAGATCCTCCGGTTTCCACGAAAACTGGTTCAGGGCTTCATAAGCTTGGCCAATCACTGGGTCATTGCCGATGATTTTCTGAAGATCAGCCTCTTTAGTATTGGGGGCATGTTTGAAGAAATAGGCCCATTTTTCAACAATAGTCGTGAGTTCAGAGATTTTTTTCTTAAATTTAGGAAGCTCTAAAAAGCAATAGTAAAAATCCTTGAGATCTTGTTCATGTGAATTTTTGTCCAAAATCACATGATCGGATTTATACTCGGGTTTATGGTCAAACATCACAAAATCTGTGATAGCCAAAAAGATGATTTCTTTGAGGTTGTGGTACGCTTCACCTGTGTTCATTTGGCTGACGTAAGCTTTTGCAGCGTAGTACTGGGCCCGCTTGACAAAAGCGTCCGTACGGGCGACCTGCATCTCCACGATGTATTGTCTTCCTTCCTGGTCGGTGCATAAGACATCCACAATACTATGCTTAGCAAAAGCGACATCCGGATCTTGACTGGTCTTTAAAAAAGAGACGGTCTGAATGACGGCGTTGTCTTTAAAATCGATCATGTCATTTAAAAAATGGATCAGGATATCTTTGTGCTTGGGAGTTCCAAAAATCTTTTTGAACGCAAAATCATTTTTGGGGTCCAAGAACTTACTAAGCATCTATCGCCTCCTTCAAATTAGTAGGCTAACAAAAAGACAGCAGAAATTCCATAGTTATTTTCAGAGGCTTTGCGTTTAACCTCGTACTTACTCAACATTCCCAAATAGCCACAGCGGTGGCATACAGTTCGCAGTGGCTGATCGAGACGCTCATTCTGGGGTGGTTGAACTTTTTGTTGATCGCGTCCGAGAAAGCCACCACCGGTTTGCCCTCGGCGTTGTTCTCGATCTCGATGTCGAGCCACGTCGCATGTTGTCCGAACCCGGTGCCAAAGGCCTTGACGATGGCCTCCTTCGCGGAAAACCTGCCGGCAAAGTGGGGGATGGGATCTTTGTGCTTGAAGCAATACTCTTGCTCTGTTTTGGTGAAGAGGCGGTCTAGCAGCCGGTTGCCATGCGACTCGATGCTTTGGCGGATCCGTTCGATCTCGATGATGTCGTTCCCCAGGCCTAAAAGGGTAGGAGATTTATTTTTCGTCATCGTAGGCCTCATGGGCTAAATCGGGAGACAGCGTTTCATCATCGCAGGCGTTGCAGAAGATCATGCGTCCCGAGGAGGTGTGCTTCACGGAGAGGACCTGGCACTCAATGATCTCGCCGATGAAGTTGCCGCCGCCGTTGACGACGACCATCGTTCCGTCTTCGAGATAGCCCACGCCCTGCCTTGGCTCTTTGCCGTAGCGCTGGATCTTGATCTTGATGAACTCGCCGGTTTGCATCAGGGGCTTTAGGGCGTTGGAGAGCGCGTGGATGTTGATGATGCGGATCCCTTCGACGGAAGCCATCTGGACCCGGCTGATATCGGCAGTCAAAATGTTGGCATCGAGCAACCTGGCTAAGCGGACGAGCTTGCCCATCGACTCTTTGACTTCGGGGAAGTCGGTGTCGTTGAAGCGGAGCTCCAGATGGTGGACCCCTTCGAGTTTTTTGACGACGTCGAGGCAGCGTCTGGCTTTGGACCTGGAGGCCTCATCGCCGGTCTCTGCTTGGGCATAGAGCTCCTTCATGAGAAAGCGGGGAATGATAAGCTGATGGTCGAGAAGTCCTGAGGAAGAGAGGTCGATGATGCGGGCATCGGAAAGGACCGAGACGTCGACGAGGAGATCTTTTTTCTTGTGCGCAGTCGGCGCAAAACGGACAAAGGGGATGCTGACATAAATTTCATCGGCCCCGCGGAGCGTCATGATCGCGCCGAGGTAAGTTCCGAAGAGGAAGAGGCAGATTTTGATAATCTCTAATGTTTGAGGCTGGAAGGCGATTGAGATGGAGCTGAGGTCTAGGATGACATCGAAGATGAGGACGAGCGCCTGCCCCATCAAATAGCCGATGAAAAGGCCGATGATCGCGATGTTGAACGAGCGGAGGTTAAACCTGCGGAAAATGGTATCAAATCCGATCAGCATTAAGGCGAAAAGAGTGCCCAACCCAAGGCCCCAGAGCGCGTTTGAAAAAACGGTCCCTGTTTGGCTGGCGAGCATGAAGGTAGTGAGGAAAAAAATGCTCAGGATGAGAAAGAAAATCCTTGTAAACGCAAGAGAAATATTCATTATGAACCCTTTGTTTATACAACTCGGTCAATTGTAGAAGGGTGGCCGTTTTTTGTCGACAAAGTAAAATCTAAGAACTATTCAGATACCCGCTCAAGAAAAGAAAATCGGGCACGCAAACGTTCACGAAAGAAAAATTCTAGTCGGCCCTCTTCAATAAAAATGACTCGGGAGGTTTTTTTCGTGAACGTTTGCGTGCCCGAGCTTTTTCTTTCTTATATTTTATTCCTTATTAATGATACTTTTCTGCTATTTTGTGGGGGCGCGCCCGCACGTTCAGATGTTCTGAGGTGGTCGCCGGAAACCTCTTTCGTGAACGTTAGCGTGCCCGTTACCGTGCCCGATTTCTTTTTCTAAGGGGTGTCTAAACAGAAAAGGGAGAAACTAAAGAACTATGCAAAAAACTTATATCAATTTTTCCGGCCTTGTGTGGCTCTGCATCGGCGTTTTTTTATTGATGAAAGGATTAGCTTTTGTCACGGCATTCTATACAAACATCGATCAAACGGCGCTCTTGCTGATTGCTCTTGGGATTGCCATCGGGTGTGCCAAGGGGAGATTTGTGCTACGCAAGACGGTGAAAAGAGTCGTGGAGCGGATCCACTCGCTGCCGGCGCCGATCCGGTTTTCTCAAGTCTACAGCAAGGGGTATTACTTCTTGATCGGCGGCATGGTCTTGCTGGGGATGTCGATGCGCTGGCTTCCGATTCCCGCAGAGGTCCGCGGCACCATCGATATCGCGATTGGCTGCGCGCTGATTACAGGGGCCATTCTCTATTTTCGTGCTGCCCAAGCCGCCCCCGCGAGTTAACGTATGCTGGCTTATTTGTATTGGGACCCGAATCCTGCGCTGCTTCCCTTTAACATGCCGCTGCTAGGGCGTCCCCTCTTGTGGTACGGGTTTTTGTTTGCGTTCGGATTTTTTGTCGCCTACTGGATCCTCCGCTACCTGCTCCTCTCGTTTGTATCCAAACCGGAAGCCAAGAAGACGGCCGAGCGGTTTACCTTCTATGCGCTGGTGGGAACCATTGTGGGCGCGCGCCTCGGCGATGTGCTTTTTTATCAGAGCTGGAGCAAGACCGTCCGGGACCCGCTCTCCATCATTAAGGTGTGGGAAGGAGGGCTGGCAAGCCACGGAGGGGCTCTCGGGATCTTCATCGCCCTCTATTTTCTCTATCGGAGCTACCACAGGCGGTTTTCTTATCTCCGGCTGCTCGATTTGGTCGTCGTCCCTACAGCCTTTGTCGCGGTGTGCATCCGCGTGGGCAATTTCATCAACCAAGAAATTTTGGGGACGGTCTCGCAGGTTCCCTGGGCGGTCATCTTTGCCCATCCCGCAGACGGGAGCCCGCCTCTCCCGCGGCACCCCGTGCAACTCTATGAAGCGCTCTTTTATCTCCTCACCTTTGCGATCCTCATGCTTTTCTGGAAAACATGGTGCCGCAGAGAGGGAAAAATTGCCGGCCTCTTTTTTGTCCTCATCTTTGGCTTTAGATTTTTTGTTGAATTTTTCAAGGTAGAGCAGAGCAGCCTCATTCATTCGGCCCTTACCATGGGCCAGTACTTGAGCATTCCGCTGATTGCTCTAGGCTGTTTCCTGCTGTGGATCAAACGGGACCAGCGGTAGCACCTTTTTGCAGAGCGCCTGCAGCTGCTCTTCCGAAGTAGAGGGCGCGTGCCACTGCAAGAACCTGTGAAACGAAGAGGTTTCGGGCATCTGGTTATACCAACTGTATTTATACAAGATCCAAATGCGTACGATGAGCTGCGGAGAGTAGGGCGCTAGGCCGGGAAATTTTTTCAGATAGGCCTGGCTGATCTCGCTGACGAGCTCAGCATGGGGAAGATGGGGCAAAAGACGTGCTTTTTCTTGGATGAGCTGCAACAGCGGCGAGTCGCTGTCAAAACGGATAAACCTGCAGAGCATGTCTCCCTGGATCGTCCAGAGGTGGATCTTCCAGTCGATCTCGCTCCACTTATTGTGCAGCGCCAGCTCCTTGGTCTTCTGAAAAAATCGGGCCGTCTGATGGACCGCGCCGCTAAAACTTTGCTGCGGGTTGTCGATCAAACGGCCGGCAATTTCCTCTTCAATGCGCTGGCCGATCCGGTAGGGGAGCTTTTCTAAGAGCCCCTCCTTTTCGCTCAGCACCTTCCAAATCAGCGCTTCAAGATGGTCGCACTCCTTACCTTGAAGAAAGGGCAAGAAGCGGGTTTCTTGGTAGGCCTTCGCGATCGCTTCTACCACAAAGTCGACCGAACGGCAATATTCGTCGGTTTTCATGAGGACAAGTTCTGCTGAGATAAAGGCAAAGATCGCTTGGGGAAGGTCGGGCTTTGGCTCTTTGTCGCTCGGGTACATCGATAAAATGGCCCCTTTGATCTCCGCTTCGGAGAGGTTTTTAGGCAGCTGACAGGCGAGCGAATAAAGGGCTAGCGTCCGTCTCACCAGCTCGGGCAAATTGGGCGCAATGCTCGAACTTTTACAAAGCGCCGTTTGGCGCCGCACAAAATTTAATATCGCCGCCTGCTCTTTTAACGGCGAGTTGGGAAACAGTTTTTCGGCAAGGAGCGCGGCAATATTGCAGGTGATCGCGTCTAAAGAAGCAAAGCTCGGAAGATCATGCAGGGACTGGAGCGATTCTTTTACCTTGTGCTGCAGCTCATTGTGGCCGATCTGGGGCTCTTTCGCGGTAATTTCAAGAAGTGTCTTGACGATCAGTTTGTCGACCTTATCATACTCATCATAAGGGCTCCGAGTCCGCACCCCTGAGAGGAGGTGCTTATGCACCGCCCAAATGGTTTTTGTGAGCTCATCCAATTTTGGCCGCGTCCCGTCAATGGCGGCGATGCACTCGCTCAATTTCACAGCCAGCTGATGCGCATA
>Ga0207105_1183_pt1 | contig 15105 bp, 10 predicted proteins | sample Alteio_BWMinHeat_77_FD_153569 | JGI IMG/M metagenome (GOLD analysis project Ga0207105, IMG submission 153569) | Enriched cells from forest soil in Barre Woods Harvard Forest LTER site, Petersham, Massachusetts, United States -... | ecosystem: Environmental > Terrestrial > Soil > Temperate forest >... | reverse complement strand
TCACACCGAACGATAGCGAGACGATGCCACTCACGCCCAAACAGTTCGACGAGGTCATGGAATCGACCAAACTGCTTGACGCGGACGCCCGCTACAAGTCCGCAAAAGTGGGCGTATATCTCCGGGCAATTTTTCTTATCCAGCGTTGGACGGGGCTTCGTATCGGGGACGTTCTCCAACTCCCGAAGGCCGCCCTGGTTGGGAACCGCTTCCGCTTGAACATGCAAAAGACGGGCGACGATATGGAGTGCATACTACCGGACCACGTCGCCGCCGAACTAAAGGCACTTCCGTCGAGCAAAGAGATTCACCCCGATTACTTCTTTTGGTCGCGTAACTGTTCCGTCCTCGTGAACACCAACAAGTGGGTGCGGAAGGTCCGGCGATTGAACGACTATCTGTCGCTGAAGGATGACGACTGCGAGGTGATGGAGTTTCGCAGTCACATGATGGAGTTTCGCAGTCACATGTTGAGGGACACGTTTGCCGTGGAAATGCTGCTGGCCGGGGTTCCCCTGGAGAAAGTCAGTAAACTGCTCGGCCATCGGTCCATCGCAATCACAGAGCGTTACTACGCGAAATGGGCTAAGTCCCGGTTACGCCAGCTTGAGGGCGATGTGATAGCGGCTATGCGCCGGATGGGTGCCACAGTGACAATGGACGCGGCTATGGGCCTCTAAACGCGATTGCGGGGGTTCTGGAACAGGGCACGCCAAGGTTCCCTGTGCACCTCGCAACCCATAGACGTAGAATACCCGCCATGAAAAACATCACTCTTTACAAACCAAACGGAGACTCCTTCAAGGACTACCGAGATGTCGTAAGCTATGAAGCCACAAATGGAGTGCTGATATTCCTGTGGGCACGAATGCCCGGGAATGAGCGTTCAGCGGAAAGGGTAATCACGAGCCTTCCATTTTTCGTCGAGGACGACTACAAGCACGCTTAAAATCCGGGCCGTCCATGAGACGTGTATCGCTGCTCCGACGTGACTACGGCCCCGGGGGAGTCGTCGCCTGGAGCCGCCCACCCGCAGCTAGCAGTCAGGCCCTCCCCGGGCTGACACAGCGGATGATGGTTGAATGTACTGCGATCACCATGGTGCGCACGTTGCGCAACCACAAGTAGCCACTAGCTACGGGCACCTCTCTCCCGAGGCGGCGTCAACATCGGAACCGCTCGTAATCGCGTAGTGATTCCCGGCTGCATACCGCACCAACGATGCATGAGTCACGAGGACCTTTTTACCGATGCGCCGTGTGTCCAGCCCCTTGGCCGCGATGATGTAGTCAAGGGACCGAACGGAGATGGAGAGTTGACGGGCTGCTTCCTTGCGGTCATACAAGAGACGGGATTCCACGGTAAAATTCGCTCCGAATCGCTGTTTATGTCAGCAAAAGGTCAAAAGGTATTTGAAAAATATCAAAGTCTGTGTAAATTTTAGATCTGCGTAGGGCTACAAGGGGGATGTCCTCAACTTTGGACCCGCCCTACCCCATTGATTCCAACTTGTTGTGACCGCTCTCACAGCCGGCCATCCTTCAGGCAAATACCCTTCATCAAAGCGTGCTCCCCCATCCACTACGGCGGCTTCGATCAGCGAGCCGGGGCCGCCGTCGCCGATACATCATCCCGGTCATCAGTCCACGTACATCAACCCTCCAGATAAAGCAGCCATCCAAGTAGAAGCACGCACGAAAGAAGTGAGCCCCGGTCAGGAACGGCTGGGGCCTCGCTCGTGAGTGGCCTCCAAACCCGCAGCGCCAGAAGAGTGTGACAGGACTCACATCCTCAATTTGCCTTTCCGAGCATCATTCCCTAAAACGCTCCCTGGGAAAGGTGGTATTACATGGACTTCACGGACCAACTGTTAACTTGCAATCGATGCGGAACTGAATTTGTCTTCACCTCAGATGAGCAGCGCTTCTTTCATGAAAAGCAGTTCACGCATCCCCCCAAACGCTGTTTTCGGTGTAGAGCCGCCTGCGCAACGGGACAGCCCTTTCGCCGTCGAGAGACAATCATCACTTGCGCTGAGTGTGGCAAGCGTGCTGTTGTACCGTTTAAGCCTGTTCATAACACGCCAGTGCTTTGCAGGACGTGCTTTGACACACAACGCGAGCCTATGCGGTGCAATTCGACGATTCCTTGAGCCCGACCCGCCCTCAGTCGCTAAGCGGACAGTCTTAAGTAACAGTGCCGGAGCAAGCTATCAGGATACGATTGAGCAGCCCCGCCCCCCGGCTGGGCCTCGCAGTCATCCACTCTGGCGGATGGCATAAAGATAGATAGTCCACTTGAGGCCCTCGGCTCGCGACCGGGGGCTTTTGGTCGTTGGGCCGTGAGTAAGCGTGGACGGGGCGGCCAAGCATTGTGTTGTCTTTGTCCCGTCTGTCCTTTTTCGCCGTTACTGAAGGTCGCACAGTGCACACCGGCAATGCTAATTCGGCCCTCGGCGTTGTGATCGCCCGAACAGACGGTCATGTTTCAGGCGAATACGCTTCATCAAAGCGCGCTCCCCATCCACTACGGTGGCTCCGATCAGCGAACCGGGGCCGCCGTCGCCAAAACTACACGATCCCGGTCCGCGTAAATCAACCCTCAGGTAAGCAGCCCTCCAGGGTAGAGCACGCACGAAAAAAAGTGAGCCCCGGTCAGGAACGGCTGGGGCCTCGCTCTTGGGTGTGGCACATTCGGTTCGGGCAGGTTTTCTGGGGATTCATTTGGTCGCGGGCCGCTATTATTTCGAGTCCTACAGATCCCAATTCCGGGGCAACTCGATGCGATAGTGGTTGACGTAATCGTAGAAGACCAGCCCATCAATCTCATCAAGCCGATTTTTCATGAACTTGCTCAAGTTTACGCTCGCGTCTTTGCTCTGATCTTCTCCCGGCTCATACGTATTCAACTTTGCTAATGTGGTACCGTATTCACCAAGTTTATAAACAACGTTGAACTTTTCATTGAAACTCTGACCAGGGGGAATGACTAGCGTGTCGTCCCAGGAACCGCTGTCGAATTTGTCGAATGATTTCTCCTTCGGAATGCGCCGCATTAGGGTCCCGGAAACTGTCCCAGGAAGGGAGTAGGACGTATTGGTGTGGTTTGTGAGCGAGTACTCGAACGAAAGATGAATCTCTTCGCCATCTTCATGAAGGGTAATCTGCGTGTACTTCGCGGTGATTGCAGAATCCGACCTGTCATCGATGCCGAGATTATGGACGACATCAGAATGGCCGATAACTTAATGAAGGCATTAAAGAGGCATCTTCCCGCGTTTGATGAGGACCGTGGCACTCTTTTCAGGTCCGTGATCGAAAGGCAAGCGAGTTCGAAAAGCACGTCTCATTCTCTAACGAATGCGAATACCGGTTATTGGTGGACCCTGTCTATGTGGACCCATCGAGCTTGGATTTTCATACGACACGGACCACGTTGGTTGCTCACGTTGTGCTGTCGATTCCCGAAAAGAAGTCCCAGCGTGCGAAAGACGCAGATGATTATGGCGACGCTCGCTCTGATTTTATCGACCGTGTGGTCATTGGACCAACAAGCGATAAAGATCTATCGCTCCAGGCCGTGCGGGCTTTCTTCGTTAAACGGGGCTTGGATGTCGAAGTTCAATCTTCGAAAATTCCATTTAGAGATTGGTAGCCATGAGGCGCAAACTAGCACGCCCCACAACCGATAACCTGATATACCCGTGCCGCCCTTGCGGGCACAGAATTGCCCAGCACGACCCCATGCGTGTTGACGGGGAACGCATCCGTTCCCGTCTTGCGATCAGGAGAGCGTCACCATTCCCCTGGTGGCGGATAGGGGGCCAAGACCCCGAGGACGAATTCGAACACTCTACATCTGCCCGAAGTGTGCCAGCCCGTGGACGACCGGATAAGGGCCAAGTCGCGCACCACGGGCAAAGCAGACCCGAGCGGCTCAACAGATCACACCCCGCTTGGGCCGTTGGATTCACAAATTGGCGGTTTTTCGAGTCGCGAACGCCATGTCAATAACCGTCGTTGCCGGGCTATTCGCATCCCCCTGGGGACCTGCTCAAGCGCGTGATGGAGTTTTGAAAAATGTGCAAATATTGGCGATTTTTTGGGGTATTGACCCTAGTCCTCTTATTCATTCCCGCAAACAGTCAGACGAGCAGCGCAGCGCCGGTGACTGGAAAAACTGATCGAGATGACAATCCCAAGCCTCAAAAGGTGGAGGTGATTTCTATTCCACCAATCTCGTCGGAGAAACCGTACGGTGGAATTGTCGGTTACTTTTACGATTGGGGTCCTTGGGCTTTTACCGCTCTATTGGTAGTTGTAGGTGGCCTTCAAGTCCGAACCATGTTCGGGCAGTCTCAGGTGCTATAGAAAAAACGTTTGGGGAGATTCACAAGCAAGCTGAAGAGATGAAACAACAAGTGGATGAGATGCAGCGTCAGGGAAATCTTCTAGCAGATTCCGTAGCGGCTGCAAAAAAGAGCGTGGAGGCTGCGCTGGCTCAGACCCAAGCCATGATCGATAGGGAACGCGCACGGATTTTCGTCGTTCCTTCAGGCCAAGTCTTTTCCTTGTATCCGAAGGGTAGTGGCCAATGGGTTGGGAGTTATATCTTTGAGATCCGTAATGTGGGGCCGACAGCAGCGATAAACCTCGCCCTTCGTTATAGCGCTTGCGTGAGCGGTTTGGAAACTGCGCCCTGAATGGCGAACCAATATCGATTTGACCATTCCGGAAGTCATTGCGGCGAATGGCGAAGCGACCCCAGGCCTCCAAATTGATTCGGCTTTTCAATCAGGCCCCGCGACTTCCGTGTTCTTCGTCCATCTCAATGGAGTGATCGAGTACAACGATGTGATCAGTCCGGAGAGCAGAAGTACGAGATTCCGTTTTCGGGCACAAATGACGCTTGGAGGGGGCGGGGCTGCCCTCGCGCAGAACGGATGGCAGAAGTTTGGCCCGCCGGAAGACAATCGCGCGACTTAACTTGCTCCCAGAATCGTTGAGTATGATTGTCTGGCATCTGGTTCTGGAATTTTCACGTGTCCACTAGGAGGAAAACATGAAAACAATGCAACACATCGCGTTAGCCATGCTGACGCTGGCACTTGTTTTTGCTTCCGGGTGCAACACGGACTCGAACAAAGATGTCTTCTACATGATCGCGGCTAACGTGTCACTGCCCTATTGGCAAACAGTGGCGGCGGGATTCAACAAGGCGGCAGCGCAATACAAGGTCACGGCCAAGGTTGTCGGGCCGCAGAATTACGATCCTCTGGGCGAACTGGATGCTCTGCAACAGGCGGTAAGGGCAAAACCGGCGGGGATTTTGATCTCGGTTGCCGACGTTTCCGTCCTGGAGCGGGAAATTGATTCAGCCATTCAGGAAGGGATTCCCGTCATCACCATGGATTCCGACGCGTTCGTCAGCCGCAGGCTCTACTTTATCGGGACTAACAACCTGGAAGCCGGGCGGCTCGGCGGAAACCGCTTAGTCGAAAAGCTCGGCGACAAAGGTAACGTGGTCTTCTTCACCATTCCCGGCCAGCCTAATACTGAGGAGCGACTGAGCGGCTTCAAGGACGTTCTGAAAATCCATCCCGGCATCAAGATCGTGGACATCGTGGACATCAAGGGTGATGCCCGCACCGCCTTTGACAAGGCCCAGCCGTTCTTGGCCCTTACCGGTCCCAAGAAAATCGACGCCTTTGTGTGCCTGGAAGCGGTTTCGGGGAAACCAGTCTCCGATGCCATCAAGCGGGCTAACGTTCGCGACCGGGTGCTGATCGCCTGGGATGCGGACCAGGGCACGCTAGACGGAATCAAGGACGGGACTATCGAAGCGACAATCGCGCAGAAGCCCTACACCATGGGCTATTTTGGACTGAAGTTGCTGTACGAGGTCTTCCACGCGCCGCCCCCTCAACTTAACAAGGACTTCAAGACGGACTTTTTCTCACCTTATCCCGTGTTTGTGGATACTGGCACCACATTGGTTGACAGGAGCAACGTCGATCTTTACCTTTCGGCGGCGGCAAGCAGGTAGATTGCCTCTGCTTGTGACGGCGAGTCATGGATTCAAGGCACTCCGCATAATTGGGGGTCGGGTACTCCTGCGCCACGCAAGAGATCCGACCCGAAAACATTTGACCGGACTTATCCCTGTCCGCACTGCGGGTACAAGATCCCCCGAGTGAAATGATCCACACAGACGGGGACCACATCCCGCTGCCCGAAGTGTGGTCAGTCAGGAGAGAGTCGGCTGATCCGACACCAGGGCCGGGCCGGTGTGGGGTAGTCGCGAGGATTGCCCCGCCCTGGGTATTGTTGCGTTTTGAACGGACACAGGCCCATTTTCGGAAGCCAGATTGCCGCGCTGCACCTAATGAACCAGCAAGGGCCTCAACCGGAATCAGCCATCAAGCCGATTTTTGAGGCCGCACGCAGCAAAGAGCCGCAATTCTACGGCTCATATACCTTTGAGAAATGGATTGGATTCGTCATTGGTGAAATTGCTGTCCGGTGTGATAACGGCCTATATGGGATCACAGTTTTTGGGCGATCCTATCTTGACTACATCGGGATCTTTGCGCCCTATCCGAAGCCTCACTAGGTAAGCCATCTGTACCGGTAATTGATGCATCATCTTGAACTACCATGCACGCTGAAACCCGCGTCAAATTAGGCGGGAAACCTACGGCAATGAGGTCGCAAAACCGCGCTCTATCTGCGCTCTGTTTATCGGATCACGACGCGCCCCAAAAGGCTCATTGCTGCGCATTAGAGGCCGTTCTAGGCGTCCGTCGCGCCGGGGTGGCGAAAGGGATTGCCCGCGCCGCGCATCACCCCGGGAGCCCGGTTTGCTAAACGACAATAACCGCCCGCCGAGCGTGGATTATCTTCACTCTACAACTTGCGTGCGCCTGATGCGTCGGGGAATGGGCATTCGGCCCGTGTCGTCGTAGAACGAATTGGCGGCCATGAGCTTATTGTTCGCGTTGTTTCTTCCTTCGCTGGCATCCCTCGCCTTCATGGTCGTCGTGACGACTATGCAAACACTGCACCTGCGACTCCCAAGCAGATCGACCACGGTAAAAGCGCGGCTGCTTCTCTTTCCGCCCCCATGGGAGAATTTGAGAGCAGTAAAAGGCCGCCCCGATGAGCATCGGCGGCAAAAAGGCCCCTCTGCCCCCCATGGAGGCACCCCTAGGAAGCGTTTGTGTGCCGGGGTAGTGCTGTGGAGTGGGTCTTGCCTGGCGCGCGTCCCGGGGCACTCATCATACCTAGACCGTCATCATATTTGCTGAAGATTTGCAGAACCGAATCGTTCTTTAAACCGCTTATAATCTGTATGTGCTTTAGATTCTAGGCACGGAAATAAATTCAATCGATTTTAGCAGGTTTTGTCAGTGAGGTTCGGGCCGGATCCGATGCCGGCGGCCCTGACTGTGGGAAACCGCTGGGCTTATTCAACGACGCCCGCGTCCCGGGTGGGCCAGTAGACGAAAACCGCTTTGCCGTAAATAAGATCGCGGTCGACGGGACCGAACTCGCGGCTGTCGGAGGAGATAGAACGATGGTCGCCCATCATGAAGTAGCTTTCTTCGGGGACGATCATTTCCGCCATGGAGCGCGCGTCACGATACAGTTCGGGCACATAACTTTCCCGGAGGGCCTTGCCATTCAGAAAGACGCGGCCGTGGTCAATCACAATGCGATCGCCGGGCAGTGCGATCACCCTCTTGATATAGCTCTTCTCCGGGTCGCGCGGGTAGTGGAACACGACCACGTCGCCACGATGAATGGCGGAGATCCTGTAGACGAACTTGTTGATGAACAGGCGATCGTGGTCCTCCAGGCGGGGCAGCATACTGGTGCCTTCCACCCGGACGGGCTGATAGAGGAAGGTGATGATGAGGACGGAAACGGCGGCAGAAATAACGATATCGCGGAGCCAAAGACCGATCCCGTTGGCCCTGGAGACTTCAGAGGGCACGACGACGCAGGCGCCCGGAGGGGCGATCGCGGTGTCGGGGCCGGCTTCCACGGTTGTGGAGGATTGCAAGTTGACGGGTTCCTGGGGCGACATTTCCATCTTTTTTTAATTTACTCGCAACCAAGCCCTCCCGGAGGGCACATTACGCGAGCGCGATTGGGTTTTTCAAGAGGCTTGGGCTGATTGGCAGAGGGAACGAGCTCGCCGGGTGCACCGGGAGGCCCGACACCGACCAGGTTCGCTTCTTCGAGGACCAGCGGCCGCTGCAAAATCATCTCGATCTGGGTTCCGGATTCAATATTGACGTCGGCGCCGCGGGTGAATAGTGACACAATACCGGCCGTAGCGAGTCCAGCTCCAATGCCATAGAGGCCCCCGGCGACCCCGTGGCCCGACTCCAGGCCTCCGATTGAGCCGACGGTCGCGCCGGTCGGAATGGCAACGGCTGCCACTTTGCCCATGTTGCGCGTCTTGTCGCTGTCCTGCTCGATGGTTCCTTCGCCGTCATCCTTCACGGTTTGTTTCTTTGCCCCGGGGACGCTCTCGACCAGGCCGGGGATCTCGACCACCGATCCATTGGGAAAAATGATGGAAGTGAAGTGCATGTCAAGTTGAGCTTTGCCCTTCACATGACCGGCGCGCTCCACCCGATCGACGATGCCCTGCACATAGACTCCGGAGGGGATCATCACCCGGTTGCCCACGACCACTGGAAACGACGATGCCAGGTAGACGCCGTCTCCGGGCTTGGCGCTATGAGTGTTCACCGCACTGCGCAGTTGGAGTAGCACCTTGGTGCCTGCAGGCACGGTATAGGTCTTCTTTGCGGGCGCAGCCGGGGTGGAGCTTGGAGCAGCGGGTTCTGCGACGGGAGCAGCTGCCTGGGGGGGCGGTACTGTGGCTCCAGGATCGCCCGGTGGGGCAATCGGGGCCCGGGTCTGGGCCGCTGCAGCTGGACTCGCAGACGGTTCAGACGACTGCGCAAAGGCGATGTCCGAGACCGCCGCCATGAGCCCGACCATGGATAATGCAGCAAGCGCGCGTTGAATGCACCGCATACTTCTTCCTCCCGGCCATACTTATAGATAGACGAAAGGTACAAACGCAAGGATAGCCTGATTGTGGGACTGTGTGGCTCCAAAATATGAGTGATCACACGCATTGGGGTCTGATTCGCGGTAGGATGCAACCAAAGCTATGGCTACTGACCCTGCCATGACCGATGTTCGTCCGGCCGATCCTCACGATCGGTTCGCCGCTGTTTATCGCGTGCTGGAAACGGCCATTGGCGAGCGGGCATTCCCGGGCTGCGCCTTTGGCGTTCTGGCCGGCGGAGACGTGCTGCTCCAGGATGCATTGGGGCGCTTTACCTATGACGAGCGGGCCCCGGCTGTGCAGGCACCGACCAAGTACGATGTGGCCAGCTTGACCAAGGTTGTGGCCACCACGGCGGCTGCCATGCTGCTGAACCAGCGCGGATTGCTCGATTTGGAGACGCCGGTGGGAGAGTTGCTGCCCGGCTTCGTCATCGGGCGGCCGCCGGGCACCTGGGCGCGCCATGTGACAGTGCGGCACCTTCTGGCACACAACTCCGGCCTGCCGGGGTATGTCGATTTCTTTCGCAACGCTACTACGCCGGCGGAGCTGTTTCGCTCCTGCCTTGAATTGTCCTTTGAAGCGCATCCAGGCGAGCGCGTCGAGTATTCCGACCCCGGTTTCATCCTCCTGGGCAAGGCGCTGGAAGTAGTCATGCGGGAGTCGCTTGCCTCCTGGGTGCGGCGGGAAATTTTTTATCCGCTTGAACTGTCGGCCACAGGGTTCAATCCTGCCCGGTACCTCTCTGCCTCCATCCCGCCGACTGAGGACGACCTGGCGTTCCGGCGGCGGGTCATCCAGGGCGAAGTCCAGGACGAGAATGCGTCGGTTCTGCATGGTGTGGCCGGTCATGCGGGGCTGTTTTCCAACGTACCCGACCTCCTACGCTTCGCCAACGAGATCCTCGGCGCTCTCCGGGCCCCTTCGGGCGCCGGAGAGCCTCGGCCGAGCATGTTCACAGCTGCAGTCGTGGAACGTTTTTCCGAGCGGCAGGCCCCGGCGGGCGGTTCGCGTGCGCTGGGTTGGGATACGCCTTCAGAGGACTCTTCAGCGGGCCGTCATTTTTCCTCGCGGTCCATCGGCCATCTGGGCTATAGCGGCTGCTCATTGTGGATCGATCTGGAGGCCGATGTGGCGGTTGTTCTGCTTACAAATCGAACCTGGCCGGACCGGAAAAATCAGGCCATCCGGGGGGTTCGCCCGGCATTTCACGATGCCGTTCGCAGAGCTTTGAGCGGCTCTTGAAATAGCACTTTCGGTACGACCCCGGCGTCATAAAATTTTCTTCATTGCCTGGTTCCCAGCTACAATGAGAATCTGGGGACAGGTGCGAATGTTAACCAGCATGACGACGCAAGAGACCGCCGGAAATCAGGGAAAAGAGGATTCAAAGAAAGATCAGGCATCCTTGCTTCAACAGCTGATGACGGAGAGCCAGAACGAGGCTTCTCAGGGATTTGATACCAAGTCCGCACTTGAAATCGCCCGCATCATCAACCATGAAGATGGCAAGGTTTCGGCGGCCGTCAAGAAGGCCCTTCCGGAGATCGCGCAAGTAATCGACCAGGTGGCGCGCTGCCTCCGCGACGGCGGGCGCCTCATCTATGTCGGCGCAGGGTCGAGCGGCCGCATCGCTGCCCTCGATGCCTCGGAATGCCCTCCAACCTATTCCACAGCTCCCGGACAGGTGCAGTACATTATGGCCGGCGGGCCGAAGGCGCTCGCCTCCGCGGTTGAGGTGAACGAGGACTCGGAAGAGCTGGGCCAGCGGGACATCGCGCGGCGGCGCCCGACACGCAAGGACGTGGTCGTTGGCGTCTCGGCCTCCGGCCGCACTCCCTACGTGGTGGCTGCCGTGGCCTACGCCCGCGCCCGCGGAGCTCATACCGCCGGCGTAACGTGCAATCATGGCACGCCCCTGGCCGAGGCGGCCGAGGTAGCCATTGTCGCCGAAGTCGGTCCCGAGGTCGTGTCGGGCTCAACCCGCATGAAAGCCGGCAGCGCCCAGAAGATGATCCTGAACATGATCACCACCGGCGCGATGACCCGCCTGGGCTATGTGTACGAGAACCTGATGGTCAATGTGCACATGCAGAATTCAAAGCTGGTGGAGCGCGGGATCCGGATCCTGATGTGCGCCTGCAAGATCGATCGCGCCACGGCGGTCGAGACGATCAAGAGCGCCGGCCGCAGCGTGCCCGTGGCCCTGGTCATGCTGAAAGCGAAGGTCGACAAGCCGGAAGCGGTGCGCCGCCTGGCAAAGTCAGATGGCAATGTCAGACTGGCGATTGAAGACAACGTACTGGAGTTGTAGATAATTACCTCTCGGGGTCCTAGCCGGCTCATTTTTTGCTAAGTTTCCAGAGTAAGTTCCAATTTGCCCACGATTCACTCAGTACTCCACAAAGAATGAGTTGTCATCCTGAACGAAGCGCACTCCAGCGGCGTGAAGAACCGGCTTTTCGCAATTACGTCCGCCTAACCGGCGCTATCTTCTTACTTTCCTGCCCCGTTCGCAGAGGGTTCAGGCATAGCGAAAGAGCATCATGAAGCCAAAATCCATGTGGTTTTGTTGATGACAATGGAAAAGCGTCGGACCGGGATTGGAGGCGGCAAAGTCAATCTCCGCAGTCGTCTTGGCGGGCACCACTACGACGTCTTTGAGCAATCCAGAAAGTGGCTTGCCATACAAGGTTGTCACCTCGAACGTGTGACGATGCAGGTGCACCGGATGGTCATCCGCGCTTGTATTGTTCATCACTAGTCGATAACGCTTGCCTCCGATGAGACGGATCTCGTCCGTGTGCGGGTAGGACTTTCCATTGATGGTCCAGCCGTCGAATTCGCCATGTCCTCGGAACTTCGACTCAAATCGCAGTGCGATTCGCTCATCCGGTTCGGTCTTGATTGGCTGTGGGGAGGCATACCGCCGGTAATCCCACGCTGCATCTTCAGGTTGAATCCACTTCGGCACGCCCTGCTGCCCGGCGTACTCGACCACGATTCCCATGCCCATTTTGCGCATGTCGGCGCGAGTCTCTCCCAAGATCCAAACCCCCGGCCGATTCATTTCGGCAAGGACATCGATGCGCTCCGCAGGCGCGATTCGGACCGCCGGCTCAGCGCCCGGTGCAGGCAAAGGATTTCCATCCATAGCCACGGCGGACATCCTATGCCCGGCAAGAGCGATCCAATGTGTAACCGTGGCGCTGGCATTCAGGATGTGAAGAAGCAATCGCTGCCCCGCCCGCACATGAATGGGATCGGCAAATCCGAGCATACGATCGTTGATCGTAGCGTAGTTGTAAGAAACATCCATTGAAGCGTCCTCCGCACCACCCATGTAGCCGTTCCAATCGTGGAGGGTGAGAAAGATCTCCTGGTCATATTCCCCGCCGTTTTCTTTTGGCTCGATATAGAAGCAGCCAAACTGCCCGGTGTAGGTGCCCTTCTTGAAGTCATGACCGGCCGACGTGTGGGTGTGGTACCAGCGGAATCCGGCGGGCTCCGGGATGAAGTGATAGCGCTGTATCCCGCCCGGCGGTATCAGGGGGGAACCTTCTTCCATCGCGCCGTCCACATCCGGTGGAATCCAAAGCCCGTGCCAGTGCACGATTTCATTGGCTTTTGTGTTGTTCCGCACGTCGATCGAAACAGGCTTTCCCTCCGGCCAGCGAATGAGCGGTCCGGGAACCCGGCCGTTGTAGGCAATCGTCTCGATCACCTTGCGAGGAGCGATTTCCAACCGGAGGGCCGCGATCTCCAGGGTCACATCGGCCGCCGAGGACTTCGCCCATACCGGATTCGCAGATGTGAACAAACCGGCGGCGAGCGTCGCCCCCGAATGCGCGCAAAACTCACGCCGGTTCATCCCAACTTCCTCCCCAACGTCAACAACACGGCAACACCCACCCTCAGACGCTTGCGTCTATCCCGCAAGAACCAACGCGGCACCAATCGTCGCAAACTCGCTTATCCGCTTGCGCCCTGCTGGGACAAGAGACTCATCCTTCTTCTATTCGACGATCCAAATTCCTGGGCGTCCATTCCGGCATGACCCACTACCGACGTAACCTGTCATGCATCACCGTCTAATCAGAGATAACGGTTTTGCGGGTTGTCAGGAAGGGCCAGAAACAACCGCAGATCCTTCGACTCCGGTCGCCGCGGCGACCTCCGCTCAGGATGACATTAGCATTTTGCGGGCTTGCGGAAGGGGATGACAGTCTAGCTGTCGCTCCTTTTTACTTACTTGCCGGAAGCGAACAGCGCCTTCAATGATGCTTCTCCACCTTGCTGGTGTCGACGGCAGGATGACCTTGGAATAGACCCACGGCGTAACCAATCGATGTAGAAGGTTAAAAGCGCCCCTTCAGAAGCATCGCACCCGCGCGCGATTCTTCTCGGCAAGTGCGATTGCGGTTTGCCATCTTGCACAACAATTCCGAAGGGGCGGCGGTGTTACTGAGCCTGCGGCTGCGAGTTGTGGTGAGCGCGCCGCTCCTGCAGCATCTGTTCAAACTGCTGCTTCTGGGTATCGTTCAGCACAGCTTCGATCTTGGTTTTGCTGTCCTGCATGATCTCTTGCGCCTTGGCGCGCCGATCCTGCGGGGCCAGCGAGGTGTCGGAGCGGAGGCCCTGCATCTGCTGCTGACGCGCTTCGAGAATGGGCTTGATCTGCGCAACCTGATCGCCGGTCAGACCGAGCTTTTTGCCGAGCTGATTGGCCTGGCGGTCGGGGTTGACTTCATGATGCGGCCCTGCCTGCTGGTTTGCAGTAGCCTGGGGCGGGTTGGATTGCGGCGATTGATCTAGCGCCTGGGCCAGAACCACACCCGTGGACAACAGCGCGCCGAGGACCATAGATATTGTCTTTGTATTCATAAGTGTTTTCTGAGTCAGGGCCGGGTCCTTTCCACCCCGCCCTTATGTTCTTTACAGACACGGCCTCGGCCATCTAGTTGCTCGCCGGTGGAAGCTGGTTCGTATCAGGAAGTACGGCCTTTCCACAGCGATGGTGCGTCTCCGATTTAAACTCTGAGATCAGGAGCGGTTGCACAAGAGTGGATAAATTTTTCATTACCGGCGGATCTCCCCTCGAGGGAACCATACGGGTTTCCGGCGCCAAAAATTCGGCCCTGCCGTGCATGGCCGCGGCTATCCTGACCGACGAAGAGGTGGTCCTCGAAAATATTCCCCAGGTGCGGGATATCGAAACCGAGCGCAAGCTGCTGGCTTCGATGGGGGCAGAGGTGGAGTTGAGCAGCGAGGCAAGCTGCTGGTGCACCAAGATCCGCTGCGCCTCGCTCTCCGACCCGGTTGCGAAGTACGAAATTGTGAAGACCATGCGGGCCAGTTCCCTGGTGCTCGGCCCGCTGATCGCGCGCGCGGGAATGGCTCGTGTGGCGATGCCGGGCGGCTGCGCCATCGGGGGCCGGCCCATCGACCTGCACATCATGGGACTGGAAAAGATGGGCGCCCAAATCGTCCAGGAGCACGGTTACCTGGAGGCTCGCGCGGATCGTCTCTACGGCACGCACCTGGTGTTCGACAGGATCACGGTCACCGGCACCGAAGATCTGCTCATGGCCGCGGTGCTGGCCGAAGGCGAGACCTTGATGGAGAACTGCGCCCGGGAGCCCGAAGTATCCGACCTGGCGGCGCTTCTCGGCGCGATGGGGGCCAGGATTGAAGGGGCGGGCACGGCCACCATCCGGGTGCAGGGTGTCAGTCGGCTGCACGGCGCGCGGTATGCCATCAATCCCGATCGTATCGAAGCAGGCACGTTCCTGGTTGCAGGGGCGATCACGGGCGGGGATCTGACCGTCGCCGGCTGCAACCCGGCGCATCTTGGTGCGGTGATCGGGAAGCTCGAAGAGGTGGGGGTACGAGTCGAGCAGGTCGGCCCCGACGCGGTGCGCGTTCAAAAGAATGGGACCTTGCGCGCGGCCGACATCTCGACCGAGGAGTATCCCGGTTTTCCCACCGATATGCAGGCGCAGTACATGGCTCTCG
>Ga0207105_1180_pt1 | contig 15249 bp, 12 predicted proteins | sample Alteio_BWMinHeat_77_FD_153569 | JGI IMG/M metagenome (GOLD analysis project Ga0207105, IMG submission 153569) | Enriched cells from forest soil in Barre Woods Harvard Forest LTER site, Petersham, Massachusetts, United States -... | ecosystem: Environmental > Terrestrial > Soil > Temperate forest >... | reverse complement strand
TTAAATTGATAACATTGCATTGCACTCCGGGCTTCTAAGGCATAGCTAACGTGTCTTTTGTCCTAAGTCCGGAGCGTATGCGCAGGACGGCCCGATTACAGCCCACAGTGACTGAAGCGATTAGCGAAGGAACTGTGGGATAGGCAAACACTGAGATAGAGCCCGGAGCGAATGCGAAGGGCGACTGAAGGCTAGCAAAGTGGTATAAAGTTTTTTAAGTTGATAATATTGGCATTCCGCCATCCACCCCCATCCTTCATCCTTTTCTTTCGGTTTTCCAAAGGAGTTTAGGACGGACGATACCGCCGAATTTACCGTAGAAGTCGCCTTTAAGGACGCCATCGTCGACAGCTTCAAAGGAGATGATCCGATCAAGAGTGATGCTGTCGCTGCGATTGGCACAAAAGCCGACGATTGTTGCAGTATAGCGCCCTTCATTGAGCAAATCCCCATGGATACAGCATTTGGAGCGGTATATTCCGGACTTTAGAGGCTTGCCATAGTAATGAGGCTCATGGTTATTGGGCGAGCTGAAGATGCAGTTGCCGTCGATATCGAAGAGGATCAGTGAAAAGCCGACATGGACTCCCTCTTTAACGACCTCGTATTCGATTTCAATCGTTGCATCCTCAGAAAGATGGACAGAGCTGATTTCCTGTTGCAGAGTATCTAGCAAACGAATCGAAAGAAATCGAAAAGAACCGTTGCTTGGACACTCATGAGGAGACCACGTTTTTATTGCAGAAAATGACGTTGTGCTTTGCAGATACTCTTTCAAAACAGCATCGGTGGGTCCATGAGCGATGAGGCGCCCCTCTTGCAAAAGAAGAGCTTTAGAACAAAAGTTTCGCACTGAAGGAAGATTGTGACTGACGAAAAGAACCGTACGCCCCTGTTTGGCGATATTTTCCATTTTTCCAAGGCATTTTTTTTGAAAGCGTGAATCACCGACAGCAAGGACCTCATCGACGATCAAAATTTCGGGCTCTAAATGCGCAGCAACGGCAAAAGCCAGGCGGATATACATGCCGCTTGAGTAGAATTTAACCGGCGTGTCGATGAATTGATCAATTTCTGCAAAAGCTACAATCTCATCAAATTGGCGAATAATTTCTTTTCTTTTCATGCCGAGGATAGCGCCGTTTAGGAAGATATTTTCTCTTCCAGTGAGGTCGGGGTGAAACCCCGTTCCCACCTCCAAAAGCGATCCTAGCCTGCCATACAAGGTAGCTTGACCATGAGTAGGACGTGTTATTTTAGAAAGAATTTTTAGCAGGGTACTTTTGCCCGAGCCGTTATGTCCGACGATGCCCAGAACTTCGCCCACTTTAACTTCAAAAGAGATCTCTTGAAGGGCCCAAAGGGTTTTTTCTAAACCCGAGATGACGGCATGTTCCCCTTTTATAGCGGACTTAATTTTTTTGAAGGGAGCGATGCAGGCGTCGGCAATTAAATCACGCATTGTAGGCGATGCTAATTGCTTTGCACCGATTTTATATTTTTTGCTGATTCCCTCAGCGACGATGGCAACATCGTTATCCATAACTAGATCCGTAAGAGATTGGGAAAGCTTTTAAACCACATCGGCAAAATGTTCTTCAATAGAATTAAAGTATAACAAGCTTGCGACAAAAATGACCACCGTCATTATCAATGAAACGCAGAGCATTCCTAGGGTTAATGTAGTAGTCCCTAATATGATCCATCGGAAGCATTCGATCACTCCAACCATGGGATTTAGGGCATAAAGCAATCTACCCTGTTCTGGAATTAAAGAGGGAGGATAGACCACAGGGCTTACGAAGAGCCAGATCTGCACAAGAAATGGGAGTATGTGTTTCACATCGCGAAATAAAACATTCAATGTGGCAAAAAATATGCTGATGCCGGTAGTAGCAGCGAGGATAAAGATGAGTTCGAAAGGAATCAATAACCATCGCGTCGTCGGAAAAATACCATAAAACAATGCAATCGCAATCAAGAGGAAAAGTCCAATGGCGAAGTCGACCAAGCCGCCGAATACTTTAGCTAATGGGATGAATATTCTGGGAAAATAGACTTTTTTTATTAGATTTCCATCTCCTACAAGACTATTGCCGGCAGTAGTAAGCCCATTGGAAAAAAAGAGCCAAGGAAGCAGAGCTGTGAGGACAAAAACAGGATAAATTTGACCATCAGAAGGAAGATGAGCAAATTTTCCAAAAAAAAGAGAGAAGACAAGCATGGTGCAAATGGGTTGTAAAATCACCCATAAAACTCCAAGAACTGTTTGTTTATAGCGGATCTTAAGGTCTCTCCAGATAAGAAAGAAAAAAAGTTCACGATAGGCCCAAAGATCGTGGAGATGCAATGGGGTGCTAAGGTCGCTTTGTATTTTTAAAACATGCGAAGAGCAGGAGCGCTCTTCACAAACATTTTTTTTTATATTTTTTTCAATGGCCATTCATGCTCTTTTCATTCGCTTAAGTCAGATAGGGAAATTGGGCATAACGTTAGCATTAGATTCGACATATTGTCTATACATTTGCATTAGACATCTTGCATAATTCATTTCCTAAATCAATTTTCAAAAAGAATATCGTTATAAGAGCCCAATGATTCAAAGAAATAATCTCTATCTTCAACAAAAAGTTGCCTAGTAAGCTCATAAATAATTGCTTTAACGCCATATTTCATTCCAATGATGCCGTTGCCTGCGCTAAACCCAGAGCTTAAGAGGTCGCCGCCGGTAGCATTGAAAATGTAACTTATATAGGGGGCATGCCCTGGAATTTTTTCCATGAAAGTAGATCCTTTGCCAAGATAAGGAGCTCTTAGAAGAACGTGATTATTTTGCTGTTGGCCTTGTGGAGGAGTAAACTTATCCCCCCATAGCGCTATTTTATCCACGAGTTCTTTCAATTCCTCTCGCAAATTTAAATCAATACTCCAGCCGGTGGCGATGATGAGAGCATCAAAAGACTCTGTTGTATGCGGCGTTACGACGGTGGGTTTGCCATTAATCATTTTTGCATCTAACCAGGGGCTGTCAAAATGAATCTGCAAATTTTTTCTAGTGCGTGCCTTAACTACAGAAGACTTGGCCGGGGCGATGCCTATTTCGTTTAATTTAGTCATAAACTGCCATTTATTGGCGTCGGATAAATCGGGATAGTGTTTTAAAAAACCAACAAAAGCCCCCCATAAAAATACGTGGCGATTCGGCAGTTTGGCCCTTCTAATAAACATATGAACTTCTTGAGCATTATGTTCGCTGCAAAGAAGGGCATTATCAAAGGCGTTAGGCCCCCCGCCTAAGATTGCAATTTTTTTTCCGCTAAATTTTTCGAAATTAATGTTTTCGCTTGTGTGAATATAATATTCCTTCGGAATGTTTTTTTTGACTTGCAATGGGATTTTCCATTCTCCTGATCCTTCAATGCCGGTAGCAAGAATAATTTTTCTAGCATATACGTTTTGAGAAATGCCTTTAGAATGAGTTGGAAGAATAAAACAATTGTCTTTTTCGCACCATCTGATGGCACCGACTTTTGTCTCATTAACTATAGGAAGATGAAGAACTTTCTTTAACCATTGCAAATACTCGGCCCAGTCAACTCGGGGAATAAACTCGAGTAGCTCCCAAGCTTCCTTTCCATATTTAGCTTGATACCAAGCACGTGCTGTTAGACTGGGAATATCGCAATCGGGCCCTAGGCTTGCCTTTGGTGTCAGAAGCTTATCCATCCGAGCATGTGTCAACCAGGGACCTTCCATTCCGGCTTCTTTTTCATCAAAAATTATGATGTTATTAACTTTCTCTCTTTGCAAAGAAAAGGCAAGGGTGATACCAGTTTGCCCAGCACCTACGATGGCGACATCAAAGATGTGCTCTCCTAAGCTAGTCTTTCGTTCCGGGATCCAGTGTGTTTTAGATGGGTAGTTAAGCAGCTCAATTTCTTCTAGAGCTCGCTTTTCCAATTCTTCAATATTAGCTAAAAGCGGAGGGCAAAAAAAAAGAGCAGCAGCGTTAACACATGTCTGTTAGTTATCATAAGTAGCTTTTTTTTAAAGTTAAAAAGGGGCTAAAAAATAACATTCCCGGCAATAATTGTGCAATTGAATTTTATCAAGGGTTTTAAATGTCGCTAAAAAGGGTCTTCAGAGGCTGACAGGAAACCCTCTCAACACCTCTGTGGATTAAAAGCCGCTGTTTGATCGCATAACCGTTGCGTTTTTTCGAGCAATAGTTCAAACTACAAAATCAAAGTTTTTTAGTGCTCTGTCAAGCTAAAATGAAGATTTGGATTCGCGCGAAAGCTCCCCTTTTTAACTTGACAGAACATTAGAACAATTGCATCGGTGTTAACGTGAATTTTGTAGGAGAATTTGAAAATGTGTGGAATTGCAGGCATCCTAAACTTAAAAGGAAAGCGTTATGGCAATTTATCACACCATTTAAATGTCATGAACCACCTGCAAAAACATCGTGGACCCGATGGTTCAGGAATTTGGAAAAATCGCAATGAAAGCGTGGGATTTGCCCATAGGCGTTTGACTATCATCGATCTGCAGACTGGAACGCAACCGATGCAAGATCCTTATGGCAATACCATCTGCTATAATGGCGAAATCTACAACTATCTAGAGCTACGCAAAGAGCTTAGCGATTACCCCTTCAAAACCACCTCAGATACAGAAGTTATTTTAGCCGCCTATCAAAAATGGGGCGACGATTGCGTAAACCATCTGCGCGGCATGTTTGCCTTCGCTCTTTGGGATGAGGCCAATCAAAGGCTTTTTTGTGCTCGCGATCGTTTTGGGATTAAGCCGTTTTATTTCGCTTATGTCGGAGATAATTTGTTCTTTGCTTCCGAAGTCAAAACCCTGATTCCTTTTTTACCTGAAGTAAAAACTCATAACGAAGCTTTAAAAGATTACTTAGTCTTTCAATTTTGCCTTGGAACAAAAACTCTTTTCGAAGATATTCAAGAGCTTCCCCCTGCTTATTATCTTGTCGTTGAAAATGGTCATCATAATATTTCAAAATATTGGGAAGTTTTTTATGAACTCGACTTCTCGCATACGCCGCAGTATTTCGAAGAAAAGTTAAGGGAATTACTAAGCGATTCCATTCATCTTCATACACGTGCTGACGTGCCCATCGGAGCTTATATCAGCGGAGGCATCGATTCAAGCATCGTTGCTGCCATCGCTTCACAATATCAAGCACAAGATAACCTCTCCTTCGTTGGCTTCACCGGAAAGTTTTCCTTAGGACAAGAGTATGACGAAAGCCATTATGCCAGAGCCTTAGCTTCTCAACATAACATCCCGCTTTATGAAGTGGATATCACAAGTCAAGATTTTATCGACTCCATCGAATCTGTCATTTATCACCTAGATTTTCCAGTAGCAGGTCCAGGCTCTTTTCCACAATATCACGTATCAAAACTAGCTGCTAAGCATCGCAAAGTCGTCTTAGGAGGACAGGGCGGCGACGAGATCTTCGGCGGCTATACCCGCTACCTTATCGCTTATTTTGAACAATGCATTAAGGCTGCTATCAATGGCACCATGCAAGAAGGCAACTTTATTGTTACCTACGAGTCCATTATTCCAAACTTAAGGTCTTTAAAAAACTATCAGCCTCTACTCCAAGAATTTTGGAAAGAAGGCCTTTTTGACTCCCTGGATAAACGCTATTACCGTTTGATCAATAGGGCTTCTTCTTTGGAAAATGAAATCGCCTGGGAAGGGCTAGGAGATTATTCTCCTTTTGAGGCGTTTCAAGAAATCTTTCATGGAAAAAATGTGGGGAAAGAATCTTATTTCGATAGCATGACCCATTTTGACTTCAAAACACTTCTGAGAGCTTTATTGCATGTTGAAGATAGAATGAGCATGGCGCACAGTCTTGAGTCGCGGGTACCTTTCCTAGACCATCCTCTAGTCGAATTTGCAGCTACAATGCCTTCCAATATTAAATTTAAGGATGGAACCTTGAAAATGGTCTTGCTTAATGCCATGCGTCATGAGCTTCCTGGGACCATTATCAATCGCAAAGATAAAATGGGGTTTCCCGTACCATTAAATGAATGGTTAAAAAGCGATATCAAAGATTTTGTTTGTGATATCTTTGCCAGCCGGCGTCTGCGTGAAAGGCCTTATTTTAACCAAGCTGAAATTTTAAAAAGCTTGGGCGGAGAATCTAAGTTCGGCCGCAAAATTTGGGGATTGCTTTCTCTTGAACTTTGGCATCGTCAATTTCACGATAGAGCAAGTGAATTTCGAAAGCTTTTAGACAACACAGCCGCGAGCGAAATGCTGGGCAAAGAAGAGATAACCATATCTTAATGATTTTTATTGATGATAACAAATAAGGAAAAATAGCATGAAAGTTTTAATTACCGGAGGAGCCGGGTTTATTGGATCACACCTGGCAGAGAAGCTTTTGTCCGATGGACACAAAGTTTTAGTCATCGATAACTACCAAACAGGTCGTCGCGATAATTTAAAGCCTCATAAAAATTTGGAAATTGTTGAAGGAAGCATTGCTGATAAGAGTCTTGTCAATAAGACATTCGAAGCTTTTTTACCTGACAACGTGGTCCATGCTGCAGCGTCTTACAAAGACCCGAACAATTGGGAAGAAGATGCTTATACCAACATTTTAGGAACTCTCAATGTCACATTAGCCGCAAAACGTTTAGAAATTAAACGAATAATTTATTTCCAAACCGCACTTTGCTATGGTTTAAAGCCGATAGAACAGCCCATCACCTTGTCCCATCCTATCAACTCAAATGGCAGCAGCTACGCCATCAGCAAAACCGCCGGGGAACAATATATTGAACTTTCCGGGTTAGACTTCATCTCTTTCCGCTTAGCAAATGCCTACGGTCCACGCAACCTAAGCGGTCCTTTGCCAACATTTTATCATCGTCTAACTACTGACAAACCCTGCTTCATCATGGATACACGACGTGATTTTATCTTTATCGACGACCTCACCGATGTCGTCATTAAAGCGATTTATGGGGAGGGCAAAAAAGGCTACTACCATATTTCCAGCGGATCAGATTATTCGATTAAGCAACTTTTCGATGAAACGCTTCATGCCCTAAATATTAAATTGGACAAAGAGGTCGAAGTGCGTCCAAGAAGCCCGGACGACGTCTTCACCATCCTTATCGATCCGGCCAAAACGAATAAAGATTTTAATTGGAAAGTTAAAACACCGCTTAAAACGGGTGTGAAAAAAGCTATCGAATGGTACCAGCAGCATGGCATTACCCAAACCTATACCCATCTTAAACCTGTTGAGGCAAAATAATCATGACAGATTTGTCTCAAGCTTTCAATGACGCTCATATTTTGGTGATAGGCGGAGCTGGATTTGTTGGAAGTAATTTAACACGGATCATACTTGCATCTTCTAAGAAGGTGCAAGTTCACATCATAGACAATTTGCTTTCCGCCGAACGTGTCAACGTACCTGATGATTCTCGAGTGCGATTTACCGAAGGGTCGATCGTAGACGATCATATTTTAGAACAGCTGCAAGATCACTATGACTACATTTTTCATTTAGCTACTTACCATGGCAATCAAAGTTCCATCTTCGATCCATTGGCAGACCATGAAAATAATACCTTAACAACATTGAAGCTCTTCGAAAGAATCAAGAACTTTAAAAAAATAAAAAAAGTTGTTTATTCCTCAGCCGGATGCTCAGTGGCTGAAAAGACTTTCGGAGAGGCTAAAGCTTCAAAAGAAGTGGATCTGGTTTCCCTTGATATGGATAGCCCCTATTCTATCTCAAAAATTATCGGCGAATTCTACGCTAAATACTATTTTAAGCAACATCAACTGCCGACCGTGCGAGCGCGTTTTCAAAATGTCTTCGGCCCCGGCGAAATCCTAGGTGCCGGCAAATGGAGAGGAACCCCAGCGACAGTATGGCGCAATGTTGCCCCTACCTTCATTTATCGAGCCATTAAACAGCAGCCTCTTCCTTTAGAAAATCAAGGCATCGCTACTCGCGATTTTATCTACGTCGACGACATCGCTCGCGGATTGATGCACTGCGCACTCTATGGAAATGTAGGAGATGTCTACAATCTGGCTAGCGGCAAAGAAATCACCATCGCTCAATTAGCTGAAACGATTAATCGCTTCGTTGAAAATCCCGCGGGATTGGAATTTCTTCCAAAACGATCTTGGGATAATTCCGGCAAGCGCTTCGGATGCACAGAAAAGTCTAAGCGCGAGCTTGGCTTTGAAGCCAAAACCGATTTTGAACAAGGTCTTAAACAGACCATCGAATGGACGAAAAATCATTTAGCACTGATTGAACAGACGGTTGCTAAGCATAAACATCATCTGACTAAATAGTTAGCCTATGTGTGGAATTGCCGCTCTTTTTGCATCCAAAGCTCATGATTTGTCTCTTATCCATCGCATGACTGCAATCATTCGTCATCGTGGGCCTGATGACGAAGGCTATGTCTTTTTTCAAAAAGACAATGCTGACTCTTTTATTTTTGGTGGCTGCGATACTCCCAAGAATGTCTATGGAGCACCTCAATCTTATTGTCCCAATAAGTCGATCGATTCTTTTAATCGTCAACCTTGTATCGCTGCTTTGGGACATCGGCGTCTCTCTATTGTCGATTTGTCTCAGGCTGGACATCAGCCTATGTGCACAAACGATTCGATGATTTGGATCACATATAACGGCGAAGTGTACAACTATCTAGAGATTCGCAGTGAATTAGAAGCACTTGGACATAAGTTTCAAACTCAAACGGATACTGAAGTCATCCTGCAAGCCTACAAACAATGGGGCAAAGACTGCCTTCACCGTTTTAATGGCATGTTTGCTTTCGTTCTCTTCGACAGAAGAACGAAGATGGTATTTGCAGCAAGAGATCGCTTTGGTGTAAAGCCGCTTTACTACTGGATCTCGCCGCAAGGGTTAGTAGCCTTTGCTTCCGAGATCAAGCAATTTAATACGCTGCCAGGCTGGAATGCCAAGATGAATGGACAGCGAGTCTACGATTTTCTCAATTGGGGGGTATTGGATCACACCCATGAAACTCTTTTTGCAGGAGTAAAGCAGCTGCGAGGCGGGGAATACCTCGAATTTTTCTTGGATGCCAAGATAACGCTTCATCCAAAAAAATGGTATCATTTGAAAGAGCGTTTTTTTCAGGGAGGGATGCAAGAAGCATCGGAGCAATTTCTCTATTTGCTGCAAGATTCAGTTAAGCTGCGCTTGCGCGCCGATGTCGATGTGGGATCGTGTTTATCCGGGGGCATTGATTCCTCCGCTATTGTTTGCCTCGCCAATCATTTTCTTAAAGACAAGCAGGCGCAAGGAAAACAAAAAACATTTTCAGCCTGTTCTGAGATTCAGCGCTATGATGAACGTCCCTATATCGAAATGATTGTCAATAAGACAGGCGTAGAAGCTCATTATACATACCCTTCTCTTGATGGTCTTTTTGACGAATGCGATAAAATTATATGGCATCAAGATGAACCTTTCGTTTCCACTAGCATTTATGCTCAATGGCAGATCTTCAAACTCGTCAAAGAAAAGAACGTCAAGGTTATGTTGGATGGACAAGGCGCTGATGAACAACTGGCAGGCTACCACGGTTTTTTTGGAAATCTTTTCTACGACCTCTTTCGAACTCTGCAATGGAAAAGCCTCATTACCGAAATCCAACACGCCAAACAACGGCATCAGCATGTTCAGCCGCTGTTTCTTCTCATGAACAAACTGATTCCAGATTTTATCCGGCAACCCTTAAGAAAAGTTTTGGGTAAATCCGCTGCTAATCCTAATTGGCTCGATACGAATATGCTTAATGCAGAAAGAAAAGATCCTTTTCGAGATAGTCAAAATAAGACTTTAACTCATCAAAGCATTCAGCAGATTTTACATAGCAGCCTTCCCATGCTATTGCATTTTGAAGATCGCGACTCCATGGCGCACTCAGTAGAATCTAGAACGCCTTTTTTAGATTACCGCCTCGTGGAATTTACCTTGGGATTACCTAATAAACATAAACTTTCCGAAGGTTGGACAAAAAGAGTATTAAGAGAGGGAATGACAGAAATTCTGCCGGAACCCATCCGCAATCGCACAGATAAAATTGCTTTTGCAACGGCTGAAGAAGATTGGATTAGAGTGCAGCAGCCAAAATTGTTTTGCAATGCTCTTGAAGAAGCCTGCGACCATTCTCAGGGAATTCTCAAACCGGAGATCAATCAATGGGCTCGTGAAATGATTCAAGGAAATAAGCCCTTCAACTATCAACTATGGCGCTGCATCAGCTTCGGACAATGGATTAAACGTTTTTCAGTCACACGCTAAAAACAAAATCGCACTAATCTTTATAGGCTCTAAGATAAATGTCGAGGCCTAAACTCTTGCCAAGCCAAGGCAGCAACACCCTTCTGGTGATGGGCCAGCGATGATCATCACAGTTTTCTTTGGCAAAATCGACTTTGGAAAATTTACTAAGCATCTTTTTTAATTGCTTAATCGAAGAAAACACCGTCTCCGGCGCGTTATCGCCGGCAATATTGAGATCATAAGCGGCTTTTTGATCTTCAGAAACGGCAAGGTTCGGTTTAAGAACACCTAAATCTCGCCACAAAGCTTGCAATGTCGCTTTGGGCCACTTGACCCATTGCTTATAGGAAAATTGATTGTATAGCATGATGACAGCAGTGCCGCCGGGTTTTAGAACGCGATACGTTTCATCAAAACAACGCTGAAGGTTACCCGTGTGGTGGTAGCAGCCAATCGAGACGACATAATCCATAGATTGATTTTTTAAAGGGCATTGTAAGATGCTTCCTTTGATAGCTTTACCTGAAAGATCAAAGAGCTTCAAACGATGGTTCATCATATCAACGGGCCCCTGGGCAATATCAAGACCTGTGTAATCGGCTCCTGCTTGGGCAAGTTTTAAGCCTAGTGTACCGTAGCCAAGACCCACTTCTAGGACTTTTTTGCCTTTCATATTCTGTGCAGGCACATGCTTAAGCAAATATGGATAATATCTGAAGTATTCGTAATCGAATTTTTCAAGGGAGTGGGAGGAACGGTCTTTGATTCCTAACGATTGGGCAAAAGTGCTGCCGCAAAGCTCATCCCAGAAATTTTCGTTAGCGCTATTTATTTCATTTTGTGTTTGCATTATTGATTATCCTAATACAGGTGCTAGTGCCCAAACCCTCATTTTAAGCTTGACGGAGCACTATGGTTATGTCTCCAAACGTTTTTATCGCTTGCCCATATAAAACGCAAGGGATTTGTAACCAATCACAGGGCGCCGGAAATTAAATCAGAAATTTTAAACCACAGTTGAATACAGATTCGACTTTAGGATTTTTATATATTGCAAAACAATCTATGGCCGCGACAGCGGCTACAGAGGTTAGCTGGGGGTGACGCAAGGAACCCCCGGTTCTTCCAAAGCATATTGAAGAGCCGGGAACTGGCGACATTTCGTTAAAAGTTTCGCCAGTTCCTGGCTCAATATTCTATCTGAAATTTACCGGGGGTTCCTTGCGTCACCCCCGGCTAACCTCTGTAGCCGCTGTCGCGGCAATTTACCGTTTCGCGGGGCGTTGTTGCATAAATCTATTCCCCATTCGGGGAATGCGTCGGTAACCCATGTGTGTGTTGCACATAGCCTCGGGTTTCAACCCGAGGTATATCGTAAAAAAAGAGTTGCGTCTCGTTAGAGCCGCAAGATATGCGCGAGTAAAAAACATTCGTATCGACTCATTTTCTTGTGACCCTACGGGGCACAATGCCCTTTTGCATATACCTCGGGTTGAAACCCGAGGCTACCTGCGTTTTCCCCGATGGGGAATAGATTTATGCAACAACGCCGTTTCGCGGTAAAAAAGAGTTCTGTAGGAACGGCATAAATTTTGGGATTTCAAATCATTTATAATAAATACTTGTGTTATCTTAACGCATATGTGCGAATGCAGTATTCAGAAATAGTGCTCCAATTGTGTGTTTTTGTAAAATCTCTTGCTAAAGTTATCAGCCTGGAAGAGTTATGATAAATTATTTTAAGATCTGTGAATAAACATTGATGTATTGCTGTGCGACGGAAGCTTAGCAGAATCTCAGATTTAAGCCCATAGCATGAACTAAATTAGTGAAAGTGCGAAGCTCCGGGTTACCTCCAGATGATAGCACCCGATATAAAACCTCTCTGCGGACATGCGTTTTTTTTGCAAGCTTTCCAAGGCCCCCTTGGGCTTCTGCAACATTGCGTAATGCATTAAGTAATATTTCTTGTGATTCTTCATCTCCAAGCAAGCTCTCTTCAAGAGCGGCATTTAAATAGGCGACAGCTTCATCATGATCTTTTAATTCTTCAATTAGCTCATCATGATAATCAACACTACGTTTGTGTTTTTTATTCATTCTTATCTCCTCTGGATTGATAGTCCTTAAATTAGGCCTTTGCCTTTTGGATATCGTTCTTTTGAGAACTCTTATCTCCTGCGCAAAGTAATAAAACACATTTCAATCCTATTTTCCCAAAATAAATTCTGTATCCTGGCCCAAAATCGATTTTTAATTCGAATACTCCTTCACCAACAGACTCGCATTGTCCAAAATTTCCCCAAACGATCTAATCGAAGACGTATTTTAGCTTTAGTAACTTGATCTTTGATGTCTTTAAGCCATTGGCTAAACGGTCGTTTACCCGTATCGATCTGATAGATTTCGATTTTGTATTCCATAAATCTATCGTAACTTAAAAGTTACAATTCGTCAATGTAAACTTATTTTAAGATCTGCGAATAAACATTGATGTATTGCTGTGCGATGGATTTGCTATCATACTTATCGATGGCAATCTGGCGAATGGTTTGCAAATCATAATCTTGATAATGGTCTTTGACGTGGAGCATAGCTTCGGTGAGCTTGGCTTCATTGCCATTTTCAATTAATTTGCCAACCTTTTCCGAAACGATATCTTCAGGGCCTCCGCAACAAGTAGAAATAACCGGAATGCCTGTCGACATCGCTTCAATCAAAACAATGCCGAAGGTCTCTCTTAGGCTAGAGACGACAAGAGTGTGAGAGCGCTGCATGGCCTCTCTTACTTCACTGCGGGACAACTCCCCTAGGAAGCGCACTTTGTGTCCAATGCCAAGCGAATCGGCAAGGGCACGCAGATGAGGCCGCTCCGGACCTTCGCCGCCGATGTCCAATACCACGGATGGATCTTGCTCCACAACCTTTCTAAAAGCTCGTATCAATACTTCGAAGTTTTTTACAGAAACTAAAAGAGCAATCGCTAAATAGCGGAAATTTATGCGGGGCTTTGCTTGCAGCGGTGCTGAAAAAAACGAGGTGTCAACAGCATTTGGAATCACAACTTGATTTAGAGCGGGATTGGAGATATATTTTTCTAGAGCACGTTGTAATATGGTGCTGACAGCAACAAGACATCCGGCTTGATCAAAAGCATCTTTAATTTCAAGCGTCAACCAATCCGTGTTTTTGTTTGGAAATAATGATTCATTTAAGAAGTTGTCGCGATGCTCTGTGATGAGGTAGGGAAGAGAATATTTTTTTGCCAGATGTTTAGCTGCAATGCCACCCCAAATAGCGCTATGGGCATGTAAAAGATCAGGCATGCCATATTTTTTTATGTATTTCTCCGCCAGTTGTTCAGCACTGGAAACCCAGAAGTTCATCTGTTTTTTTTCCATCGCAGGAAAAAGATTCCAGCAATGCCTGCGATAGATTGGTATGCCATCTTCTAACTCTAAAGACGTTTGGAAGTAGTTTTGCAGAACTAAAGGAAAGGAAAAAGATTTTAAGGGACGCACTTCCGGCGCAATGACTCCAATCTGCACACCTAAGCTGGCCAACATACGGGCTTTCTCTTGAAAAAAAACTCCCAGAATATATTGATCCTTAGTGACATACCAAGATGGAATCTTGAGAACGTGGAGGGGTTTTGTTTTCATACACTCAAAAAACTTTAATCACTTTGCTTTACAGACTATTTCGAGATGCTACTGGAACCAATATTTTTGAGAATTAAATCATGTTTAAGAGATTAACATCTAGAAATTTTTCTTTATCTTTTTTTCTTTACTCTTATATCGTGCAGAATAACTTAATCTTGGCAAAATAAAATGTTTCCTCAATATTTGATGCACTCTTCCATGAATATCGATTGGGGTAGCTTTCACCCTGTGCTAGTTCATTTTCCAATCGTCTTGTTTACAGTCGCCTTAGTGTGCGATTTATTGCATGGGTTTGGAAAAAAAGAGCCTTTTTACATGGCTCACTGGTTAATCATCGCCGGAACACTCTCCGCGTTACCTACAATATACACTGGACTTGAAGCTGCAGAAGCATTTGATCCCAATGATGCCTATGTCTACAAACATAAATTGCTTGGTTTCGCCATAGGGATTTATGCGGTGTGTTACACCATTTTTCGCATCCTGCAAATGCGAAAAAACTGGGACTTGCCTCCCGTCCTCTTTGTTGCTTTAAGTGTGATTTTGGTAGCTCTGACTTTATGGACAAGTGATTATGGCGGCTTAATTACGCGGGGTTCAACTCCTTTTAGTCAAAGGAGCGATGCAACAACGCTAACAGAGGAAAAACTTCAATCAGATCTTGGTGAGATACAAAAATATAATGTTGATGAATTTGAGAAATATCTTCAGAAAAATATTGGACTTGCCTCCGTAGTCCCGATTTTTACAAAGCACCATTGTGCTCAATGCCACGCAGAAAATTTTCAAGGAGGCTACCCTCGCAACTTTTCCGATGGCTCCGAGCCTGAACACTATTTCTTGTGGCGCAATCAAGATGGCACTCTTAAAGACTTTGAAAAATCCAATTTTTATCAATCGGTCATTCTAAAGAACACAATGCCCAAAAATGAACACAATGAGTCGTTAGGCCTTTCATTAAATGAACGCCTGATTCTCTTGCTTTGGCTAAAAAATAACGCTCCTATGCATTAATTTTTATCAAATTCAGACTTGACTGCAAGTTGGTGAAGTTCCTCATACATGCGATTAAAGATATACGCCCCCAAGCGCAGCTCGAAGCACGATGGCACCAAGGGACACAGCAGCAGGCAAAACCGCATAAAATCTGACTAAAACAGGCTTTTCTCATATACTCTTTCTTTCAAACTTTAAATCTCATTGCTGACAATGTTGCGCTCAAATATCGAAGGATCC
>Ga0207105_1179_pt1 | contig 15249 bp, 9 predicted proteins | sample Alteio_BWMinHeat_77_FD_153569 | JGI IMG/M metagenome (GOLD analysis project Ga0207105, IMG submission 153569) | Enriched cells from forest soil in Barre Woods Harvard Forest LTER site, Petersham, Massachusetts, United States -... | ecosystem: Environmental > Terrestrial > Soil > Temperate forest >... | reverse complement strand
AATTTTTACAAAAGACTCAATTATACCTTCGGTAATGAAGATTGGAAAACGGAACGCCAAGCTCTTCGTCTGAAACCCAACGATCGCGTAATATGCATCACAGGAAGCGGAGATCGTCCTCTCCACATACTTCTAGATGAGTGTCAAGAAGTCGTTGCTATCGACGCAAACCGCGCCCAAAATCATCTTCTAAAATTAAAAAGCGCAGCTCTAAAACACCTTTCTTACGACGAATATATCGCCTTTTTAGAGGGAACCAAGGAAGTAGATAAGACGTCTTTTTTAGCAAAGATTTTTGAAAACATGGATGAAGATTCTAGGCAATTCTGGCAAAAAAATAAAAAAAAAGTAGAAAAAGGCATTCTCTATCAAGGATCTCTAGAAAGCCTTCTTAGAATGTTTTCATATGCATTTCGCTTTTTCAGAGGTAAAAAAATTCAAAGCCTTTTTGAATTCGATAAACTCGAAGATCAGCAAATATTTATCCAAAAAAAATGGAACGTTTTTTTCTGGCGAAAGGCTTTCGATCTTGCTCTGCACCCTTGGATTGCACGTTTTCTTATCAACGATCTCGGAACGTATAAAAATACCGACCGTTCCATTCCAGGAGGAGCCTATTTTTATAACCGTATGAATGCCTGCCTAAGCCACACATTAGCTAAAGATAACTACTTCATCTCATTATTTTTAAGAGGCACTGTCGACAAAGAAGCCTATCCTCCTTATTTAACACAACAAGGATCCCAGGTTATTAAAAGTCAGCTAGATCGATTGACTATTAAGACTGATGATTTGATAACCTATTTAGAAAAGGCCTCAAATAATAGCTTCGATGCTTTTTCTATCTCAGATGTGGCGTCCTACCTTCCGGCACATGATTTTAATAGGCTTATATCAGCGATTTATCGCACAGCGCGGCCAGGTGCACGTTTTTCCATCAGGCAATTTTTATCTTCTCACGTTATTCCTAGTGGTTTAACCCAAAATTTTCAAAGGAACAACTTTCTCGAAAAAAAGTTAGAAGAAGAAGACCATTGCTTCTTGTATCGCTACATGGTGGGCGAAATCGCTAAATAGTAGTGCACTAGCTGAAAGCTATCTCCATCTGCTGATATTTACGCATAAGATCTCGAAATTGCGCGGCATCTTCAAAACGCATCTCTTTGGCGGCAAGCTTCATTTCAGCTTCATAGTTTTTAATCTTCTGACGGATCTCTTCAGGCGTTAAGTACTCATGATGTGCTTCTGCGGCATGCAAATGGGTTTTTTCTTTTTCATGAATGTATGTGACTTCCTCTTCAAAAGATTCTACCAGCAAAGCAATTTCACGCTTAACAGTCCGCGGAACAATACCATGCAACTCGTTATATTCGTGCTGCAGCTTGCGGCGTGAGTTCGTTGTTTCAACCGTTTTTAGTATTGCTTTTGTCATCTTATCAGCATACATAATGACTCTGCCTTCGGCATTTCGAGCTGCCCGGCCGCATGTTTGAATTAACGAGGTTTCGCTCCTTAAAAAACCCTCTTTGTCCGCATCAAGAATTACTGCTAAGGAAACTTCCGGTATATCAAGTCCCTCCCTTAACAAGTTAATCCCTACAAGGACATCAAATTCTCCGCGACGCAGGTCTGTGATGATTTGCATCCTCTCTATGGTGTCGATATCTGAATGAAGATACTTTGCTTTAACGTCTAAATCAACAAGGTATTGGGTCAATTCCTCTGATAATCGCTTTGTCAGTGTTGTTACAAGGACTCGGCCGCCCCGGGAGACATGCGCGCGAATTTCCCCTAAGCAGTCATCAACTTGTCCCGTTGCGGGACGGATTTCGATCTCAGGATCGAGCAATCCTGTCGGACGAATCAGCTGTTCAACGACTTCGCCGCCTGCTTCTGAAATTTCCCATCCGCCCGGCGTTGCAGAAACGTAAACTACCTGATTCATGCGGCGATAAGTTTCTTCAAATTTCAAAGGCCGATTGTCAAATGCCGAAGGCAAACGAAAGCCAAAATCGACTAAGGCTTGTTTGCGGGCTTGGTCTCCATTAAACATGGCATGGAGTTGAGGGACAGTCTGGTGGGATTCATCGATCACTAAAAGGAAATCTTCAGGGAAATAATCGATTAAGCAAGGAGGCGGTTCACCGGCTTTACGTTGGCTAAAATGGCGCGAATAATTTTCGATGCCTTTGCAAAAGCCCACTTCTCGAATCATCTCGATATCATGCATCGTGCGCTCTTGGATACGCTGCAGCTCAATGTAGCGTTTCTCCATCTCATAAAGCTCCATGCGCTCTTTAAGCTCAGCTTTGATCGTTTCGATAGCATGTAGGCGCACTTCTTCGGGAGTGACGTGGTGCGAACTTGGGTAAATGGTAATGTCTTCGAGCCTGCGGCGCACCTTTCCTGTCAAAGGATCGATTTCACTGACCCTTTCGATTTCATCGCCAAAAAATTCCACACGAATAGCTAAGTCTTCTTCATAAGCCGGAAAGATATCTAAGACATCGCCGCGCACACGAAAAGTAGACCGGGAAAAGTCATAATCATTGCGCTTATACTGCATCTCGACGAGATGCAAGAGAATGTCATCACGGCGGCGTTCTTCCCCTGATTTAATGGTAAGATTCATGCCGCGGTAATACTCTGGAGAACCTAGACCATAGATGCACGACACAGAGGCAACAATGATCACATCGCTGCGCTCTAAAAGAGACCTTGTTGCGCTTAAGCGCATTTTGTCAATTCTGTCATTGATCGCCATATCTTTTTCAATAAAGGTATCTGTCCTGGGTATATAAGCTTCGGGCTGGTAGTAATCGTAATAGGAAACGAAATATTCAACGGCATTATCCGGAAAAAAAGATTTAAACTCCTGAAAAAGCTGAGCCGCCAAAGTCTTATTGTGAGCAATCACAAGGGTTGGGCGTTGTACGCGAGCAATGACATTTGCCATCGTAAAGGTCTTGCCGGAGCCTGTGATCCCCAAAAGAACTTGAGCTTTTCTCTTACTTAGAATCCCATCGGTGAGTTTTCCAATGGCTTGAGGTTGGTCACCACAAGGAAAAAAATCTGTTTTTAACTTAAATGGTTGAGACATCATTTGCCTGTTATTTTTTCTTTTCGTTCGCGGGCGATGCGGGAGATCTTGTTCCAATTCCCCATCAACCCCATGGCGCTGCGCATCTCTTTTAAAGTTTGATTGGATATCTCGATCATCTTAAGAGTGCCTTCGTATATGATCTCTTCAACCAATCCCTTATCATCGGCATACTGATGGCGGCGCTCCCTGATAGGCTCTAAAAAGTTGTTCAGTGCTACAATAAGTTTTTCTTTGACTTCGACATCGCTGACTTTGCCCTCACGGTAGCGCGCTTTGAGGTCTTCAACTTCGCCCTTGTCGGGGTTAAAGACATCATGATAAGTAAAAACGGGATTGCCCTCGACTGTTCCTGGAATGTGAGCATGGATGCGAGCGGGATCTGTGTACATGCTTTTGACTTTCTTCTCGACGGTCTTAGCATCATCGGAAAGAAAAATTGCATTGCCGGCGGACTTGCTCATTTTCCCTTTGCCGTCAATGCCGATCAAAGAGGGATGATCTCCTAGCATGACATCAGGCATAGGAAACACTTCTCCATAGTATTGGTTAAAGCGCCGTGCGATGTCGCGCGCCAACTCAACATGGGCTTCATTGTCTTTGCCTACAGGCACCAAATGCGCTTTGGGCATTAAGATATCGGCCGTTTGCAAAACAGGATATCCAATTAATCCAAAGGGAATGCTTTCAGGGTCCATATGTGCATTGCGGGCCATCTCTTTCAAACTGGGAAGTCCCGTCAACCGATTGATCGAGATGAGCATCTCAAAAATCAGGTTCATCTCATAGACTGCCGGTGCTGCCGACTGCAAATAGATCGTTGTTTTACTGGGATCGATGCCGCAAGCCAGATAATCGAGAACGGTCATGCGCGCATTCTCACGGATCTGCATGATATCCTCTTTTGAAGCTTTCGTCGTCAGCATGTGCAAATCGGCGATAATAAAAAAGCAGTCGTATTGATCCTGCAAGGCAACTCGATTTTTTATCGACCCGACATAATGGCCCAGATGCAACAGCCCCGTGGGCCTATCGCCGGTAAGAAGGCGTTTTTTTTCTGCTTGATTCATCGTTTTTAAGTCTCTCTTTTATAATTTTATCAGTTCTAACCTATTAGCAATGTCGATTGCGATCACTAAAATTGAAAATGCCATTGCCGCTATAAGAGCAATTTTACCACCTGGAACTTTGTATGTCGACTTAAAGCCTTTGTGATAGCGCCCTCGCCACACCATCATAGGGGGCAAAAGACCTAGCAAGATGACAACGCCAAACACGCCTGCAAATTCCAAAGCTGTTAAAAAAGCCCGGGGGTTTGTCAGGGTAAATAACAGCGGCGGTAAAAAGGTTAAAACATACAGCAGCACTCTTCCCTGACGCGTTTTTTTTATCTTAAGTCCATCCGCCAAAAAGTCATTAAGGCTTAAAGAAACCCCCAAGAAAGAGGTGATAATGGCAAAGAAGGAAAAAAAGCGCGCAATCATCGCGATAGCAGAATTTCCTAAGACACCGGTTAAAAGATGTACTCCATTCGTCCCTTCGCGATAGCCTTCATTAATACCATAAGATCCTTGCATAGGAATGATTCCCAAGGCCAGCAGCTCCCAAACGATATATACAACCAGAGGGATGCTGCTTCCAATGAGAATCGTTTTCTTCAACTTAGGAATATCGCGATTCATGTACGAAGTCAGGGTAGGGATGATGATATGAAAGCCAAAAGACGTGGCGATGATGGCAATCCCCAAGGTGAAATATTTCCACTCGACATGAGTCAGCAAGGCTTTATCGACATGCGGTGTTAACAGCACAACCATAGCCAAATAAGAGATCACCAACCCAAGCATGAGAATGCGATTAACGTAATCAACAGACTTAGTCCCTTTGTAGACAAAGAAGCCAAAGATCGCTAAGAGCGGTAAAGCCCCAGCCCAAGCGGGTAGCTGATATCCTGATATCGCCGCGACAAAATCGATGAAAATCGGCCCTCCCCCGGCTAAATAGGCAGTGGTGAGAGAATACAGCAGAAACAAATAGGTTACCCAGCTGACCGCTTCACCCCAACGGCCTAAGGTGTGTTTGGCCATCGAAATCAAGTTAGCATGTTCGTCCATCCAAAGATTTACTTCCAACATCAGAAAAGCTGTAAAAGTCATGTAGATCCAAAAGGCAACGAAGAGAAGCATCGAGGGAAAAAAACCTACTTGGCCAGTGACGACAGGCAAAGCCAGCATGCCTGCTCCAATAGTGGTTCCGGCGACCAAAAGAACTCCTCCGATGAGTTTACTTCGATGTTTCATAGACTATCCTTAATTTTATGATTTCAAAATATCTTGCGAAAGTTGCAGCACAATAACTAAACAGGACACCAATAAAATGAGTAATAAAACGATCTTGCCTCCAGGCACCAGGCGCACGGAGCCCAATTTTTTATGATAGCGCCCCACCCACGCCATCAGAACCGGTAAAATGCCAAAGAGCGTCATGGCGCCAACGCCTCCTGCATAATTCAAAGCCACTAAGAAGATCTTAGGGTAAAGAAAAGCAAATACACTCGGCGGCAATAGCACTAAAAGGCACAAAATAACCTTGCCTTTAGGCGTTTTCTTGATGTGCATGCCATCGGCTAAAAAATCGACAAAGCTCAATGAAACTCCCAAAAAGGAAGTGATGATGGCAAAGAATGCAAAATATTGGGCTAGCTCAACGACTAAAGAGCTTCCTACAGCGTTCTTTAAAGCTTGCGTGGCCATATCGCCATTATCCAAGGCCTGCCTAAAACCAAGGTCGCCTTCAACGGGCACAAGCCCCAGAATCAGCCACTCCCAGACCAAGTACACAATCAGCGGGAGCGCGCTCCCAACGAGCACTGCAATGCGCAGACGTCTGATATCGTGCTTTAAATAGGCGGTCAAACTAGGTACGAGGTTATGAAATCCAAAGGATAATATCATCGTAGGCAGCACCAAGGCCACTGCTGACCAATCGCGATGCTTCAGCAATTCTACATTCACATGGGAGCTGCCCATTGCGACAAGCAAGACATAGGAGACAATGAGTCCGATCACTAAAATTCTGTTGAACCAATCGACGGCCTTTGTTCCCAAATAAAGACTCACCCCAAAGCAGGCAATGACAGCCAAGCTGCCAACGTAAGAAGGCACAGAATAAGGAGTCAAAGCGGAAACGAGGTCGGCAACCAGGATACCGCTGCCGGCTACATAAGCTACTAATAGAGAGTAAAAAAGAAAAAGAAACATCGTCCAGCCAATGGCTTTTCCGGCTTTGCCTAAGGTGCGTTCGGCCATGGAAACGATGCCGGCGTCATCAGGAAACCATAAGTTCACTTCTAACAAAAGAAGGCCTGTAGCTGTCATCAAAAGCCAGCTGAGAATGAACATGAGGATGGACGGTTCAAAGCCTGCCAAGGCAGACATAACCGGCAGGCCGAGCATGCCGGCACCGATGCAGCAACTGGCTATGAGTAAGATGGCGCCAAATAAACTGCCCTTTGCAGTGGAATCTTGAGTTTGTGCTGTCATAACTTTCCTAATGTTAAATCAAAAATGCAACTCTCTTCTCATAGAAATCAAAATCAATCTCAATGAGTCTAAACTGAAAAAAAATAAATGTTAGAAATATATATACCAGCATCTAGTTTAAATTTTCCATTTGGGCTAGTGGTCAATATTGGGTTAATATGGACCCGTTTTCGATCTCTCAACCGCGGGAACTTTGGCACCGCCCAAATGGAAAATTTAAACTAGATGCTGGTATAGGACTAATTAGAAATGGCGTGGCTGGTTGGCCACCAAAAACGCCAAAAGAAAGAACGACTAAAAAAATGAAACGACGGAATAGACATCATTGTAATCCACACCTTTTAAGCGATGTTATCACAACTCAAAATTAGTCTCAACATATTTATGAAGACCGGTTCTAAGAGAGGAGTACCGCTCTTTGAACCGGTTAATGATCAAGCTTGATTGTTTACTATTTGATCATCGACGAATCAAGGTCTCGTTTAAACAAATCTCTATACCTTTCTTTGACAGCTTCTCGCATACGTAACCATTGATCATCCGATATCAGCCTTAAGTAATAAACTCCATCGGGGATGTCATTAGGTTTTCCTCGAGAAGTATGCTCAAGGGTGCCTATATACATTTTACCTAATGTCTCTTTATCATAAACTCTTTTTAAAAGGCTTGATAAACATTTATTGATTTTTTCTTCCCCATCAATTTTGAATCCAATTTTTAGATATTCCAAAGGTTCATTTTTAAGCATGCTCGAAAAATTTCCTAGGTCAGAGAATAAACAATTTAGAGCAAATGTCACAAAGTCCGGATTGTTCTCACTCAAGGCCATAGTATAGAGATCGTATGCTGAAAAAGCCCCTAAAGACATGAGAATTTCAGCATGTTCGAGTCTGATTTTTGTGGAATGAGCTAAACCTTTCACCAAATTTCTTGCAGATCCGCCACAATGACATTCTTTTTTCAGACTTGAGAATTGAAAAAGGTTTTTTTGGAAATTCTCCAAGACGGTCATTGGGCTTTGTCTGATCTGCTCTTTGGTTGGCAAGTTATCTTTGAATACTATTGACAATAAATCTTTAGAATAGATCGGCAACACTGTTTCAAAAGCTTTTTGGATTCTTTCTACGATTAAAGAAGCAGCAATGCGAGCGGGTTGATCCCATTTCTTGAAATTAGTTTTATCCCCTTCTTCTAAAAAAATCGCCAATTTTGCGAGGTCGTCTTGAGTAAGCGTAGACAATTTTTCTTCGACTTCTTTTTCTGCTTTCTCATTTCTTTGATTGCGAGTGCCGAATCTCTTTCCAATCTCTATTTGCAGCTTAGAATATTCAAGATCCTGACAGTATATCATGAGATCAGTTTTACAAATTGATTTGTTGTGCCAATGCGGCACTTTTAAAATGTTTAAAGGATTAGCAAAAAAAGCAATGAAGTACCTTGCAATTGCTGGATGAAAAGCGTTCTCGCTCCCTTTTTCAGGGTTTACAAAGAATTTAATTTGAATTTTTTTTGGAATGACAGATTTATTTAACTCCACACCGAACAAATGTTCATATCTCAACTTAACATGAGTTGTGATTAAAGTTTTTCTTTCATCTATAACACTCTTTGAACTAGATTTTTCAGAGTCTAATTCAAGATACAAATTTTCTAGTGTTTCTTTCTTATAGATTCTTTTCAATAGAGTTGCTAAAAGATCTTTAGCATCTTTTTTATACTCAAAAGCTAGCTCTGCGTACTTTAATGGTTGACCCTCGATCATCTCTGAAAAACCGCCAGCTTCTGAAAGAGTATGACTTAAAGCGTATTCCGCCATTGCAGAATTTTTCTTTTCTAAAGCACGATGATAAACATCATAGGATGTTAACAAGCCCAGCTCCAAGAGATTATCAAGGTCCTTTTTAATTTTTTCGAAGCCTTTCCTTCGAAGGTTCAATTCTTCAAATACCTCTCCCCAAAATTTATTTATATTTTCCTCATTTTTAGAAAAGCTTTCTTTACACTCTTCTAGTAATTTCAAAGGATTATCGGTGAGTAGTTTATCATAACTTTCTGGAAATTCGATGCGACGCTCTTTTAAACTTTCAAAAATTTTTTTTATTTTGACCATAATCTGATATGCAGCAACTCTCCCCGCGGGGGTCCAATTGAATTGATCTTTCGGATTTTCTTTTAAAAAGCTCGCTAATTGTTGCAAACCTTCTTTATTTAGCAAGTTCAGCTTTGTTGTAACAAGTGTCCAGATATGATCATTAGCGTTGCCTAACTTACTTGAATATTTAACTTCTAAGCCTTGAGACAAAGGGAAATCCTTAACAAAATCACTGATCTGCATTTTTGTTTGTTCGATATCTACCTTATAAATCGCTGAGGATGCTTTTTGCAGATGGGGTACAGATAAAATCCCTACCGTATGAGCGCAAAAAGCAGTGGTTCTTCGAAAAGAACCCGGTATTGTGCTTTCCGCAAGACTCTGTTCAGGATCTTTGAAAAATACATTCACCATATAATTCCTTTTGTAAAATAACTAAAAAAAAAACGACGGAATCCTATTACGAAAAATAATAAATATCAAGTCTTCAATTACTCTAAAATATTGTTTATAAGAAAATGTCGCTGCCTAAAAGCTGTAGACAGCGACGCCGAAAATCATGGATGGTATACCGCACGCGGTATAAGATGTTGAGTTCAGATTAACTCATGATGTGCTGATGTGAAGACCCTTTCTCGCAATTTCTCTCTCTGTTAGTTCATCAATATTCCTACTTAACCAATTTTTATTTAAGACTCCAATACAATGAAGTCTCTCAAATTGACGGAGGACATTAAATTCTTTATTTCTTACATCTGTTAGATTATCGCAAAGTTCATGACGGAAATGTTGTAATGTATCAGGGTCAAATTTTGTAAGTGATAACTTAAAATTTTCATGATTGGTTATAAGGTGTTTATAGGGGTCTTTTTCTTTATTTCCAACTTCCATCTCATAGATGGAGTCCATCAAAGGTTTGCCGTGAAAAACTAAGATTTTAAATGCTTCCTTAATTGTTTTTAAAATCAAATGGGCAGCAACTTGTGATTCGAGAGTCCATTTGTTTATATCACAGGATTCTTCATTAAAAAGATCAGCAAGCTTTTTGATGTCTTTTTCAACAAGATTAACTACTGTTTTATTAACATCGGCATTTTTGTATTTCCATCCTCTATCAGTAAATCTCAGGTTTTTTTCCACCCTGTTTTCCATTTCCTCAAGAATTTTTTTTTCTACCTCTTTCATTGGCTCAGAGCTATTTTTCTTCGTAACAAAATAACCAAACCATTTTTGAGCAATTACTGCTGACTTGAATTCAAATTTTGAATTATTATTACTTTGATTAATACTTTCATATTCTTTGCTAACCACCAATGATGTCATATAATTTCCTTTTTTAAATTTATAAAACACCGAAAACTCTACAGCGACGACTCATAATTTTCAAGAGTTCATTCTTTCATTCACTCAATTTCTCTCTCCTTCACCGAAATGGGGTTAAGGAACTTCTACCCCTTTTTGGAGTACGCATACGGCAAAAAAATAGAAAAAGTGAACGGATGTGATCTGGAAGATTTCATTAAAATTAAAGCCGCAGAAATCTAAACAGTATTTTTAGCGCTGTACGACTTCAAGGCCGCGCACATAAATCTTTTTGGAAATGCCCTGCGGAAGTAAATATTCGCGCAGAGCTTGCTCGAAAATTTCAACATCGCAGTGATCTCCGCAAGTAAAGATATCAATAAAGCAGGCTTGATGTTCAGGGTAGGTATGGATACTAGCGTGGCTTTCTGATAGAAGCATGACGACGGCAAATCCTTTGGGATGGAATTCGTGATGCACACATTGTAAGAGAGTCGCTCCTGAAAGCTCGACGGCTTTGATCATCGTATCAAGAAGCTGTTCATGATTGTTTAAAGCTTCAACATCACACTTAAAGTAGTTTGCAAACAAATGCTTCCCTGCAAATTGATAAGCCGTGATTTTTTCAAGGGCGTTAAAAGAAGCTAAAGTTGATGTGTGCATAATTTGTCCAAACATTTAAGAATGACAATGAACCGCTCTTGATCCTGATTAACGGTTGGAACTTTTATAATTTTTTTTTGGAGAAATTGTCAATTTTTGTTTTCCTTGGTGCGAGTGAAAGCGCAATGTCATCAACTAAAATAATCAAGAAGCCTTCATATGATAACAAGAAGAAACATGCTTCAGGTTTTAACTTTTGAGCTGCTTTTCGACTTTGCGCTGCTCTTGGCCAAGACGTCCGAGTTCGTAGCCTTCATAATCGACGAATTTGAAGAATCTTTCAAAAGCCGGAAAAGCGCGGGAAAGTTCTTTTGCCATTGATTGGGCAACTAAGCGGTAGTTGGGATGGCCAGCAGGAGATGAGCGCAGTTCGCAAAGCCACTGCAAGGCGCGCAAGTTAACATGAAAATACCAACGCACGTTATAAGCCATGGGAACGATATATTGTGCTTCTTCGGGAAGTTCAGATGCGATGCGATTGAATGCCTCCTTGGCCTTTTGCATTGCCAAATGGTATTCGTTTTCAAGTTCCGTGCCTACGATTTCATTTGGCACATAGTACCCATAATCACAACATAACAGCTGTCTTTCTTGAGTAAGCATACGGTGGCGATGTAAGTCGCGATAAACACCAAAGTCTGCGACAATTTCAAACGTGAAATTGGCGTGCTCCAAAGCTCGCGGAGATTTATGCCGTCGGTTTTCACGGGCATTACAGCCGGCTTCTAAAATGCGATTGATCTCCTCATCAGGAAGCTGCCTACAATAATGCAAAAGATCGGTTAAACTTCTGTTGGTTTGTGCAAATAGCAAAGCTGCGGCGACTTTATAAACGGCATCGGGGTCAGATGCGATAAGGCGCACTCCCGCTTCCATATTTCTTTCAAGCGTGTTTGGCAATACCGATGCGCTTTCTTGCAATTCCATTTTTATATTCTCGAAAAACTGCGCATAATTTTGATGAGTGCGATGCGTTAATTCCGAGCGTCGAATAAAGGAGGGAAGAACTTTGGATAACTCCTCATGCATGCGCTTACCGATATCTTGCAGTTCGGCCAAGGGGTTGCAATGCAGCTTATGAATCAGCTGCTCATAGAAACGTCCATTTCCATAGACACCCATATTGGTTAAAGTTCCGGCGGGCAGAAGCCCTCTTAAACAATCTAATACTTTAGCGCGCAAGGCCGCGGCATAAGCCGCTTTGGAAATGGTCGGATCTTTAGGAAACTGCTCTTCGATGAGACTTGTCAAAGGAGGAATTAGCTTGCTATATGTCTCGAATAACATGTTGCAAGTATTGACGTAGACATCGCGATATGCTGATGTCATCAAGATGGGCTCGCGGTAAAACAGATACTCGCCTTTAACTTTCTGATCAAAGTAAATGTATCGCGTAGATTTTTCCAAAGGCGACCCACCAATGCGGCAATCCTCTAAGAGCTTAGCAGCAATCATGGAGACATTCTCGATGGCGATATGGGCGCCGCCTAATTCCCCGATGGAGTCGTCGCCATATCCATCGAGAATGCGATCGTAGAAATTTTGAGCTTTTTTTATCGCCTCAGCCTGATTTTTTGGCTCTGTGTCGTCGCGGCTCTTTATCCCTACGATGGTATCAAATTCAGATTCTTCTTCATTGGATATAAATTCTTTCAATAGAAGGGAGCGCAAACCTAGGTTGGATCGGGAATAGCGGGAAAATAAAGCCCCTTTGATAACTTCTGGAAGGTTTTGCAAGACAAAGATATGGCCGCTGGTATTGGTCACATAGCGTTCGAGAATTTTTATTTGGTTTTCCGTGAACTCTTCATAATCGTCTAGCAACATTGGCAATCCTTTCTATCTTGAGAATTTTTGTTGAGAATCTACACAGCCTGCCATATCTGGAATCAGCTTTCAAGAAAAAATCCTTCTTGCATTTAGGCAAATATACAGCACGCTGGCAGAATGTTAAGTTTTGTGCCGCGTGCGGTATAGGTCTAGTCGCTTTATTTTCATGAGAATACCCTTTCTATCTTTTTCTTTATCACTTAAATTGTGGATCGTTATAAGAGAGAGTCTAAAAGAGTAAAGCATTGATATGATGATTGTGACAACGCCACTTGAAACATTATTGAAATTCAATCAATTAGGATTAATTCCTGGACCCGATGAAAACGAAGAACAATTTTTGCAACGCGCTCAATATTGCTTAAAATTAAAGGAGCAATTGGTTCCTAGACTCAAGGAAAATCTTCCGATGATGCAAGCGGATTTTGATTCTTCCTGTTTATTCCTTAAAGAAGCATACCCCAAAACAAAAAAATTATTCGATATTGTTCCGGATTGGATTCCTGTCTTCTTCAGCAATTACCGTTTGGCTCCTTGGCATGGGGGCTGTGCTTGGATTTTTCAGAGCACGGAAGATTCACCCACAGGAGCCTTCTTTCAGCTCCGCAATGCTTTTCGCACTCAAGAGCGCTATCTTCATCTCTATGATCGTAAAGATTTAATCGCCCATGAGCTTGCTCATGTAGGCCGGATGACTTTTCAAGAACCTGTTTTTGAAGAGATGTTAGCCTATCAAACATCATCATCAGGATTTCAACGCCTGTTCGGCCCTATTGTACAGTCTTCTCGTGAGAGCTCTTTTTTTGTCCTCGTGCTTATTTTTGTTTTTCTTATCGATTTCTTTCTCGTCGTTAATGGACAGGAGCAGATGTACTCCTCAGTCATGTGGTTGAAAATCATCCCTCTCGGGTTAATAGCCTACGCGTTACAAAGGCTCTTTTGGAAACATCGGCAACTTAAACGCTGCCTGAATCAACTGCAGATGGCCATTCAAGATAAAGATAAAAGTTCTGCAATGATTTATCGATTGCAAGATCATGAAATTAAATCTTTTGCTTTGATGACTCCCAAAGAAATTTTTGAATACGCTAAACAAAATAGCCAATTATCCCTTCGCTGGCATATCAGCTTCGCGGCTTATTTCCGAAACAATTCTTAAGCGAAGATAATACCGAAACACAGTCAAAATTTGGTTTTGGACAACGCGAAAACTCTCAGGCTTTGGTGCAGTCAAAAATCCAAATTTTGAATGTATTTCGATATAACTTCTCTCGGAGTTAATATTTTCAAATTGCAAAAAAGGGCAATAATGTTATGATTCTTTCTCAACTTAACTCTAATAAAAATAATCTTATGGCTAATGAATGTTTGTTTCTTGAAAATAAAAACCTTCTCAAAGACGACTCCCTCATCTTAAACCGTGCGGGTGAAATTGAACTCGTTAAAGGCAAACCTTTTGTCAAAATGAGTCCCTGGCAGCGAATGACTTTGTGGTTGCAACCAGAGTCGCGTCTTCCCACCTCATGCCTTAGAAAAATCATTGTAGCCGTCATTAAAGTTCACAACGATTATCTTAAGTCCATAGATTTGAACGACAAGAGTTTCGATTTGCAAAAACTTATCAATCTGAAAGGCAACCTGGTGCAATTTCAAGAAAAGGCAAAAAAACACAATAAACGTGTTTTTGTAATGCTCTTTAGCAATCTATTTAAAAAACTTCGCAGTCCTCTTTTAGATAGAGAAATACAAGAGTGTGAAAAGAAAATCGCTACTTATGGAAACCGCCCACTGGCCAAAGATATTCAAGCTATTGATATTTCGAGCTCTGAAAAAGAAGGAGTTTCAAAAAGCAGTCTCCAAAATGTTGATCATTCATTGCATGCCAATACAGAAAATTTGCCGCTTTCCAATGATCCTTCTGCAAAGCCCTTAGCTACCAAAGCTCACGCCCCCCAACCTGAAGTAGAACGCTTAGGTAAAGTAAAAAAAACAAATTCATCGAACGATCTTAACGGAAAATTAACGGACGTTCCCACAAAAGAACCAGGATCAACGGATAACCATAATACTTCTAAAGAAAAATCCGAGCGCACTCCAGCCTCTTCCGATCGTCTTACGGATGTCAGAAAAGACAGACCATTTCCTAAAAATAGAAGGCTTCCTAGTAGAAATAAAAATCAGGGTGAGACTTCTGATGAGGACTATAGTTCCAATGAAGACGTGCCGAAAAATTTGGAAACTGAATACCAGAATCGAGAAAATATCGTAGAAACGCCAAAATGCGCAGATGGTGAAAATACCTCCTCAGATGATTTTAAAGATCAATCTGCCGGGGAACCGCCTAAACTTGTTCACCTTCAAAGAGATAGAGTTAGAGGACCCTCAAATAGAGCATTACCTTCTCGAAAAAGAGCTTCGGCGGTTTCTAGCTCCGATGAAACATCCTCTAGTTCTTTTGATAGCGTCCCAGTACCAAAAGAATCTCCTAAAGAGCAGAAAAAGGAAACTGTACCACCAAGCAAAGAAGTTGTACCACCAAGGAAAGATCCTATATCTTCAAGCATTACATCTACACCAACGCCGAAACCAGCAGTTAGCAATCAACCTTCATCAACCAGTGCAACTGGCCAGGTACCTAGTGTGAAGCCAACTCCAACGGATTTGCCTCGTCCAGCAGAGCAAACAACGGCCAAAACAAATCCAGGAACGGCAAAAATCGA
>Ga0207105_1178_pt1 | contig 15283 bp, 15 predicted proteins | sample Alteio_BWMinHeat_77_FD_153569 | JGI IMG/M metagenome (GOLD analysis project Ga0207105, IMG submission 153569) | Enriched cells from forest soil in Barre Woods Harvard Forest LTER site, Petersham, Massachusetts, United States -... | ecosystem: Environmental > Terrestrial > Soil > Temperate forest >... | reverse complement strand
AAACACGAGCAACAGGTAGCAAGCGCCCAGGAAGTCTTTGCTGGCCGGGGGTTGTGGGTTCGATCCCCGCCTCGCCTACCGGCCTGTATCTCCACGGTTCCCCGGAATCGCCGTCCAGCTGTTCGGTGGCATCGCGATCCTTACAGGAATTTCCTCTCTGACGAATTACTCAAGTTGTCTTCAGACCATCGCCAGCGACCTGCTGCCGGGTCATGTCGGAAATCACTTTTTGCGGGGCCTGCAGCGCGGTCGTCGCGTCCAGGCGCGCCCGTAAATCGAGAGCACGTGCGATAAGCCCTGTCCATCCGGTCTGGTGGCTCGCGCCTAGTCCGGCGCCGTTGTCGCCATGGAAGTACTCGTAATAAAGGATGTAGTCCCGCCAATGCGGATCTTCCTGGAATTTCCTGCTTCCTCCGTAAACCGGTCGCTTGCCGTTCGAATCGCGCAGAAAGATGTTCGCCAACCGCTGCGATATTTCCTGGGCCACTTCGAATAACGTCAAGTAGTTGCCGGATCCAGTGGGGCATTCAACTTTGAAGTCCGGTCCATAGAACGGATACATCTGCAATAGCCCGCGTATGATGAGGCCATTCACGGGCATCCATACCGGGCCCCTCCAGTTGGAGTTGCCGCCAAACATTCCCGTGTTCGACTCTGCGGGAAGGTATTGAACCATGTATTCCTGATGTCCCAGGTAGAACCGGAACGGATGGTCGAGATGATACTTCGACAACGAGCGTATTCCATACGGGCTGAAAAACTCGTTTTCATCGAGCATGTATCCCAGGATGCGCGTCAACTTCGCCTTGTTGCAGACGGCCGCCAACCTCCGGCCTTCGTATCCTCCGACCATCGGATCATCCGCAGTGGCGACCTTTTTTGCCACCTCCGGGTGCCGCTTGCGGAACAAGTTGACCAACTCGAGCATGCGTGGGTGGTTCGTGAGAGTTCCCTGCTCAAACACGGTTGAAGCGCAAAGCGGCAGGAGTCCTACCATGGAGCGGATCTTCAAACGCACGGCATCCCCGTTCGGGAAATGAAGCAGATCGTAGAAGAATCCATCTTCCTCATCCCACATCGAGTCGTGGCCCGCTCCGATGCGATCCATGGCATAGGTGATCCAGCAGAAGTGCTCAAGGAAACGGTAGGCAATCTCCTCATACATTTCGTCGTACTCGGTGAGAATGAGGGCGATCTCCAGCATGGAAAGGCAGTAGAACGCCATCCATGCCGTGCCATCGGCCTGGTCGAGATGCCCGCCGGTCGGAAGCTCCGCACTCCGGTCAAAGACCCCGATGTTGTCCAGCCCGAGGAAACCGCCGGCAAATACGTTGCGTCCCTGCGGGTCCTTGCGATTGACCCACCAGTTGAAGTTCAACATCAAGCCCTGGAAGGAATGTTCCAGGAAGCGCAGGTCCGACCGGCCGAGTTGTGTCTCGATTCTGTACAGAAACAAGGTCGCCCACGCGTGCACCGGCGGGTTCACGTCGCCGAAGTTCCACTCGTATGCGGGGATCTGGCCATTGGGATGCGCATACAGGTTTCTCAGCATCAGCAAGAGCTGATCTTTCGCAAAGTCGAAATCCACCAGCGACAGCGCAATGGTGTGAAACGCCAGGTCCCAAGCCGCATACCACGGATATTCCCACTTGTCGGGCATGGAGATGACATCGCTGTTGAGCATGTGGAACCAGTCAGTGTTGCGGCTCTCCCTCCCGCCCGATCCGGTCATGGGGTGCGAGTTATGTTCGGTCAGCCACCTGTCGAGATCGAAGTAGTAGTACTGCTTGGACCACATCATTCCGGCAAGTGCCTGGCGGTGAACGCGGCGCTCATCTTCGCTGAGCGATTTTGGCGTGATGCGATGGTAGAATTCGTCCGCGTCGGCCAGGCGGCTTGCAAAGATGGAATCGAATTTTTCGAATGAGTTGTCTGTGGTCTCAGTGTTCAGTCGCAGACGCAGAATCCTGCTTCCCCCGGCAGGCACTTCCAATGTGTAATGAGCTGCCGCCTTGGTTCCCTTCTTCGCGGGATTGACCGCATCCCGGGCGCCCGCAATCACGTATTCGTGGAATGCATCTTTCACCCACGGGGAAGGATTGGGGTTCCCCCACAAGCGCTTCGCATTCGATTCATTCTCAGTGAACAGCAGTTCCGGCGTGCCGTCGCAGTGAAGGGTATAGTCACCCAGATGAGGATGCGAAGAGTGAATCTTATTCTCGGAGATCTGGGCTACAACCGGCTTGGGATCGTTCTCAAAGGTCCACGTGTTGCGGAACCAGAGCGTCGGCAGTACATGAAGCTGGCTCGCTTCCGGCCCTCGATTGTGGACAGAAATCCGAATCAGCAGGTCCTCCGGATCGGCCTTGGCATATTCCACGAAGACGTCGAAATAGCGATCCTCATCGAAGGTCCCCGTGTCTAGCAACTCGTATTCCAATTCCTCGCGCGAGCGGCGTCGATTCGTCTCCACCAGGTCGCGATAGGGATACTCTCCCTGGGGATATTTATAGAGGTATTTCATATAGGAGTGCGTAGGAGTGCTGTCCAGGTAGAAGTAGTATTCCTTTACGTCTTCACCGTGATTGGATTCGCTGTTGGTCAGGCCGAAGAGTCGCTCCTTCAGGATCGGGTCGCGGCCGTTCCAAAGAGCCAGTGCGAAGCACAGCTGCTGCTTGTCATCGGAGATGCCGGCAATGCCGTCCTCACCCCAACGATAGGCGCGGGAGCGTGCTTGATCGTGGGAGAAGTAGTCCCACGCATTGCCGTCGGCGCTGTAGTCCTCGCGCACCGTGCCCCACTGCCGCTCGCTCAGATATGGTCCCCACTTCTTCCAGGGAACCTTCTTCTCGCGGGCCTGGTTCAATCGTTTCTGCTCTGTAACTTCGGAATACGAGAAGGAAGCGTGGTCAGTTGTTTCAGGCATGGTTGTTCTCCTTTCCGATCGGAAGCTGGCGGGTCGGCCAGAAAGTGTTCTTTCTTACGGAACCTGGAACATCTTGCGTAAAGCCAGAAATGCGGAGAGTCCTCACCCAACGATGGCCCGACTCTAGTACGCGGACGGATCGGAATCAACGGCTGAAATTCGCAGTAACTTGAATCGGTTCTGGAATGGCCTCGACTTCGCCGTGTCTCGTGTCGACGCGCACGTGATCCAGCCTGCAGATCCAGCAAGGGTGGTTAGACCGCCGCTCTTTCTCCAATGCTGGCGCATACCGGCGCCCAGGAAAACTGTCAGAACTACTAGTTCTTCCAAGTCGTGCTGACGTTTTAATCGAAGCACGCATGAATTGCCGGGCGCCATGGAAGTCTGGGACCGACCCGGACTCGAGCCGGGAACTGCTGCGAGAAGGTCGGCTCCAACGGCTTCATTTCACAACTCAGGTGCAAGATTCTCCACCATCCCAGGCGGGAACGTGTACCGGATTCGATCCGGCGGGCACCCTCGTCGGGCAGGATCTCCGATCCCGACCGGTCGAATAGAACTAGCGAACATGGCTTTTTTCACTCGTACTTCTGTCAGATGACCACCTCGTGATGGCGGACTACGCTGGTACCTTGTCTTCGATCTCGCACGGTTGGACTGGAGGGAATATGGGTCGACTCAAGCTGGGGCCAATCGCTTTTTGCCTCTTGGGTGTGTTTGCGCTCCTGGGCTGTGAATCCCTGGTTCCACGGGACACGAAGAGCCTGCTCCTCCCCCAATTCCAACGGTCCGAATTCGTCGGGCTTGTGGCCGGTTTCGGAACGACCTTCGCTGCGCTGCCGGACCTGATCGCAATGTTGAGACGCCGGTCGAGCGCGGGCATCAATCCGAGAATGTCGGCTATTATGGCTGTTTTTCAGATCATCTGGGTCTACTACGGTTTGCTAATCATTTCCCGACCGGTAGTTATATGGAACGTCATTGCGGTCGTGACCAATTCCTTCACTGTCAGCGCGTACTTTCACTTCGCGCGTAAGGAGAAGACCGGTTCACTTCCATGATGTAGTAAGTCAGGTTGTCGACACCTTTGAAACTCAGAGTGGGACCGCGACCGTTACCGTCTGCGGTGTAGTTGTAGACCGCGTCGAGAATGACTTCGCTACCGGCCCGATGCAGCGCCTTGATCATGTCGCGAAACTCATCAAAGGGTCGCGAGCCGTTGGGTCGAGAACTGTGCGCCTGATGAGGTTAATAGAAGGAAACTGGGCCATATCCGAGTAATTCACCAACCCCTTCGGGGAATCCAGGACGTCAAACTGGAATACGGGGAGCAGTTCAACGGCCGTGATGCCCAACTCTTGCAAGTAAGGAATCTTTTCGATTAGACCGGCGTACGTTCCCCTCGTCTTCTCCGTGATTCCCGAATTTGGATGGCGAGTCAAGCCCCCACATCATCTCATAAATGATGGTCTGCGACGATGGTGTGCACAAAAGTGTGGTCACCCTCCCAATCGTAGGAATCGGGATCGATGGGCATGTTTTTCATCGCGGTGGCTATGTTGTCTCCGGGGTGACTTGCAGCTTCACGGCTGTAGTTCCTGGGAACGATGACCCTTCGGCCATACGGATCGAGAAGAAGTTTCGACGGATCGAAGTACAGACCGCTCGCCAGATCGAAGGAGCCCACGATTCGAAAAGCGTAAGTCTGACCCAGTTTAACGCCGGGCACAAAGACGTGCCACTAGTGGTCAGTACAATTCGTATACGGGTTGAGATGGATGATCCGGGACGGTCGAACGCTGTCTTCATGGTCGAAGAACAACAACTCCACGCCTTTTGCATCGTGCGAGTAAAGACTGAAGTTCGCGCCGCCATGAATTGGGGTGGCTCCGAGCGGAGAACTGTGGCTCATCATTCCTGTGTGAGACATGGCTTACCGAAAGCAGACTCCTTACGATACAGGACACGGAACTGCCTTCCAGATTTCGGCGGCGTATTCCGCGATTGTCCGGTCAGAAGAGAACTTGCCCGAACCCGCAACATTCAGGATGGCCATGCGCGTCCATGCGTTGGGGGTGCTGTATAACTCGACTAATCGCTGGTCTGCCTCGAGATAGGACCTCAGATCCGCAAGATGCATATAGTGATCGCCTCCGGCCAGGAGCGTGTCGCGGAGTTCATCGAAGATCCCGGGCTCGCTGGGGTTGAAGTGGCCGGAGAAAATCAGATCGAGTGCAGCCCGCGTTTCCGGCTCATTGTCATAATGCCATTGCGGGTTGTACCAATTGCGACTGGCGGCAACCTCCTCCGCGGTCAGGCCGAAGAGGAAGAAGTTCTCTTCGCCGGCTTCCTCGGCCATTTCTATCGTCGCTCCATCGCGCGTTCCAATGGTGAGAGCACCATTCATCATGAACTTCATATTGCCCGTTCCACTGGCTTCGTATCCGGCCGTGGAGATTTGATTTGAGACCTCGGTGGCAGGAATAAGGCGCTCGGCAAGGGAGACGTTGTAGTCAGGCAGGAAGAAGACCTTAAGCCGGCCGCGCACGGCGGGATCGGCATCGATCACCTCCGCCAGGTTGTTGATGAACTTGACAATCAGCTTGGCCAGGCGGTACGCAGGCGCGGCCTTGCCCGCGAAGAAGAACGTTCGAGGCGCCATTGCAAGATCCGGATTCTCGCGCAACCGGTTATATAGAACGACAATGCGCAGCGCGTCGAGCAATTGACGTTTGTACTCGTGGATGCGCTTTACCAGGCTGTCGAAGATCGTGTTGGGATCGACGACGAGGCCCTTGGATGACTTAAGCCAACCCGCAAAACTGGACTTCGCCTCAAATTTGGCGCGGCGAAAACGTTCGCAAAAATCGCGATCGGCAGCCAAAGGCTTCAGTTTGCTCAATTCGCTGAGATTGCTGATCCAGCCGTCTCCAATAGCCTCGGTTATAACATTGGCGAGCGCGGGGTTGGCGAGGAGCAACCAACGCCGCGGGGTCACGCCATTGGTTTTGTTGTTGAAGCGTTCGGGGAATATCTCGAATAGATCCCTGACGGTCGTGGTGCGCAACAAATTCGAATGAATCGCGGCGACGCCATTGGTGCTGTGGGATCCGACAATCACCAGGTTGGCCATTCGGATTTTGCGGGGCGAGCCCTCTTCGACAAGGCTCACACGCTCGATTCGTCCCTTGTCGGCGGGGAAAAGTTCGCGAACCGAATCGAGAAAACGCCGGTTAATTTCGTAGATGATTTCGAGGTGGCGCGGAAGCAAGGTCTCAAACCATGGCAGCGGCCATTTCTCAAGAGCCTCAGGCAACAGAGTGTGATTCGTGTAGGCCAGCGTTCGTTGCGTGATGTCCCATGCCTGATCCCAGCCAAGATGGGCTTCGTCGAGCAGGATCCGCATCAGTTCAGGAACAGTCAATGAAGGGTGAGTGTCGTTGAGCTGAATTGCGACCTTATCCGGAAACGCGTTCCAATCGTCGTTATTGCTTCGGAAGCGGCGAACCAGGTCCGCAAGCGAAGCGGCGACGAGGAAGTACTCCTGGAGAAAGCGCAGTGCCTGTCCCCTGTCGGTGGAGTCGTCGGGATAGAGCACGCGCGTGATGGATTCAGCGGCAAGACTCTCTGCCAATGCGGCGACAAAATCGCCGCTGCTGAACCTCTGAAAATCGAAATAGTTTGGTGCAGCGGCCGCCCACAATCGGAGCGTGTTTATGTTCTTTCCGCCATATCCAACCACGGGCCGGTCATAAGGAATTCCGATCAGGTTGGATGGCTCGCCGCGAATAACCTGCAGCCGCCCCCCGTGCAGTTCGAAGGAGCAATTGATCTTGACCTCTACTGCCTCCTGGGGGCGCGGCACTTCCCATGGATCAATGCGGCGCAGCCAATTGTCGGGCTCCTCAGCCTGCCAGCCGTTTTGGATCGATTGCTTGAAGATGCCATATTCATAGCGCAAACCGTAGCCCATGGCAGGAAGCTGCAAGGTTGCCATGGAATCAAGAAAACACGCGGCGAGGCGGCCGAGTCCGCCGTTGCCAAGCCCGGCATCGGGCTCCTGTTCCAGCAAGTCAATCCAATCGATTTTCTTTTGCCGGACAGCCTGTTGCGTCATCGTTGTCAATAGCAAGTTGGTGATGTTGTTGGTGAGTGAACGGCCAATTAGGAACTCCATCGAGAGATAGTAAGCGCGCTTTGGATTCTCACTCTTATATGACTGTTCGGTCTTGATCCAACGTTGAGAAAGAACGTCACGAACGGCGCGCGCGATTGCTTCAAACTGAACGCGCGCATCCGCATCCGCCGGGGATACGACCTTGTCGAAGATAAGATGACGCTCGTAGAGCGCCGTGGCGCCGCCATAAAACTGAACTGGGCCGCAGCCATACTGCTCCATGAGCGCGCCAAGTTGTTCCACCGTCATTGGGGTGGCGGTGGTTTTGCCGTTGTCGATTTTCAGCTCTTTCTTTGGTGCGATACCACCTGGAGCGCTCATTGAAGTGTTCCTTTCCTGCAGGCATCCTCTGTTCTGTCATAGGCCACTGCCCTTTAAGCGTAACGCCTGATTTATCCCGGCCAGGTCCATTGATCGATCTCGGGCTTGTCGATGCCGGGTTCATATGCATAATTCATGCAATCGATCTGGATGTTCCGCAACCTATCCATGGCATGGGCTCCGGCAACCTGCAGCGCACGACGCAATCCCACTCAGCCACTCGGCCTGAGACGGAACCACTGCATTGGCCGAATGGTAGGAAACCCCCTTCGTGCGTGCATACTGGCAAAAGTCTCAGTTCTCCACGCCAGTTCTTCAGTCGCCTGCGAAGGGCATGTGCAGTGGAATGAATCTCTTAGAGGGTTCGTATCGAGGTGCGACAGCGCGCAGGTTCGATTTTGATGTGAGCGAAATGACTGCCGGAGCCCGTCTTGCTGACCGACCAGAAGAATCATCGGTGCGGATGCAGGCGGACGACATGCGTGTGCGGAACTCGTAGAGCCCATGTTTGCCATCGGCGCCGCCGATTCCGCTTTTTCTCAAACCGGCATTAAATCCCTGCATGGCCTCGAAGTTCTCGCAGTTGATGAAGGTTTCACGGAAGCGGATCTCCCGGCACGCAAGGCGACATTGAGATCGCGCGTGTAGATCGATGAGGTCAATCCGTAGTCGGATGGTCGAGGCAATGGCCTCACCGCTACCTTACTCCCCGAAGGTCTGGGGAGAGGCTACCTCGGAAGCCGTCTAAGCGATGTGGAGATGGAGCTGATCGATCTAGTTCTACTCGACCTCAAGATGTGGGATCCAGATCGCCACGTCAGCTCACCGGTATGGATAACTCCCCGGTTCTGGGTTTTGCGCGCCGGCTGGCTGAGCGCAAAAGGTCGATCTGGGTACGGTTTGTGCTGGTCCCGGGGCTATCCGACGATCCTGAGAACGTCGCCCACATTGCGAGTTCGCCGCGATCCTAGGAAACGCGGAACGAGTCGATGTCCTGCCGTTTCACCAGATGGGCCGATTCAAATGGAAAGAGCTCAGATTGAACTAGACTGTGAACGCTCCACCGCCTAAGAGGCGGTAGCTTCGGTTACGGCTGGAAGCCGGATTGATCGGCCATGCGGCCGATTGCAGACATGGACCTTCGCCAAGATATGGAAGATTTGGCTCTGCAGCCTGGCGAGCGACCACAAAGAAGCCACGCTGGCAATCTTCCAGCGCCAGAACAAACCACGATCCGTCGCCTAAAGGCGAGGGGTTTACCGATCCCCTATCGGGGACTCTAAACGATGTTCAACCTCCGAGCATCAAAGCGATTGAGCGCGCCTGCGCGCAGTTTCGTTCGGAGGGCCTCAAGACAGTTTGATGGAATGGAGATGTTTGTCCCATGCCTCAGATTCTTCCTGTAGTTGAACCAATGAAGGGATTCTCCTCCGGCCCCGGCAGCGACGGGAGCAGAGACTGAATCTCGATGTCGGCCCGATTGAGCCAACTGCCTGCACGGTGAACCGCTCCCATAGCTTGGGTCTGATTCACTCGGAACAAAATGGGTTAGCCCAAGATTGAATGCAATGCCTTCCCCACGCAGACTGGTATTTGTACAGGTTGCAAGGCTGGTTGCGCCGGGTGTAGTGTCTCGGTTCAGGAACGATTCAGCACCTCACATTTTTTTCCCCGGGGATCGGATGCACCCGCAGTGCCTGAACAAAGAAGAGCCGCAATCGCCTACATGGCGCTCGAGGATCTCTTCGGGTTTTCTCCCGATGGAATCTTGATAACAGACGCTGGCGGTGTCATCCGTGACGCAAACCCGCGTGCTGCGGAGCTATTTGGTTTCACTGCGGATGAACTTATGGGGATGAGCGTTGAGGCTCTTGTCCCTGAGCGATTCCGAGATCGTCATCCAAGCCATCGCCAGAACTACAAGGTTCACCCGCATGCGCGAGCAATGGGCGCGGCGCTGAACCTCTGCGGGCTGCGTAGGGACGGTAGCGAATTTCCCGTAGACATTATGCTTAAGCCGATGCAGACGCCTGACGGTGTCATGACGATGAGCTTCGTCCGCGACATGACCGAACAAAGAGCAGCGATGGAGACGGTCCGGAGGCAGGATCAACAGTTGCGTTCGATTGTTGAAGGCGTGCGTGACCTCGCGATGTATCTTCTTGATCACGACGGGAAAGTCATGGTCTGGAATCCGGGTGCCGAGCGGATCCTGGGATACACGGCGCAGGACATCATCGGGAAGCACTACTCGCGATTCTTTACAAAGGAAGACCAGGATCGTGAGCGACCAGCCGAGTTGATGCGTATCGCGGTAGAGAGAGGACGCATTGACGAAGAGAGTTGGAGGGTGCGGAAAGATGGTTCGCGCTTCTGGGGCGAAATCGTTGTGACTGCAATTCGCGATTCCGTTGACGAGGTGATCGGGTTCGCAACCATAACCCGCGATTCTACTGATCGCAAACGAGCCGAAGAAGCGCTCATGGTGCAGTTGAGCACCGCTGTACTTATCAACCTTGACGTGTTCAAATTGGCCGATGCAATCTCTGAGAGCATCCAGGACATAATTCCACACGATATTGCGACGATTGCGGTGCATGATGCAACGACAGATGGGCTCGTTGTGCAATTTCTCAGGTCGGAGGATGGCAGGCCGTCCAGGGCCGAAATTCGAGCGCCGTTGGATGGGTCGCCCGATGGCGAAGCGTTCTGCTCTCGAGCACCCCTGGTGCTGCAGTGGATAGACGAAACCCGCTATGCTCACAACTGGGTGCGGCATTTGACCGATGTTGGAATGCAGTCCGGATGTTGGGTTCCCGTGATTCATCGCGGTGATCCCATAGGCGTACTGGCAGTGGCCAGCCGCCTGGCGTCTGCATTCAGCCAGCGCGAAGCTGAGATGCTGGCAAAGATAGCCGACCAGATGGCCGTCACGGTTGTGAACGCAAGGGCGTTTCGGCAGTTGGCTGAATCACGCGACCGACTCATGGAGGAGAAGCAATATCTCCAGGAGGAGATCAACCTTGAGAATCAGTTCGAGGACATTGTGGGCGAGAGCACGGGTCTTCGCCAGGTGCTCAAGGAGATTGAGATCGTTGCGCCCACGGATGCCACAGTGCTCATCGAGGGAGAGACCGGCACAGGGAAAGAACTGCTGGCCCGCGCCGTTCATCGCTTGAGCCCGCGCAAAGAACGCACATTTATCAAGCTCAATTGCGCGGCCATTCCCGCAACCCTGCTGGAGAGCGAACTCTTTGGTCACGAAAAGGGGGCGTTCACGGGGGCGAACGCACGCAAGCTGGGTAGGCTGGAACTGGCCAGCGAGGGCACTCTGTTCCTGGATGAAGTAGGCGAGATGCCGCTCGATCTTCAACCCAAGCTGCTGCGCGCATTGCAGGAGAGAGAGTTTGAACGGCTTGGCGGATCCCGCCCGATTCACGTAGATGTTCGTCTGATTGCGGCCACCAATCGTGACCTGGGAAAGATGATGGCTGAAAAGCAGTTTCGCGCGGATCTGTACTACCGTCTCAAGGTATTTCCGATCTTGGCTCCGCCCCTGCGCGATCGCGCCAGTGATATTCCGATATTGGCACGGCACTTCGTTGAGAGCCACAGCCGTCGCATGGGAAAGCATATCGAGACGATTCCCGAGGAAACCATGGACGCGCTTGTGCGCTGGAAGTGGCCAGGGAATATTCGCGAACTCGGCAATCTGATCGAGCGATCGGTGATTCTCACACGCGGCTCCGTGCTGTATGTTCCGCTCAGCGAATTAAGGACACCGGATGCAGAAAACGACACAATGTCCGAGAAGCGTGATCTGCGAACCGGAGAACGTGAACGCATTTTGCGCGCCTTGCGCGAAGCCAAGGGCCGTATCGCCGGTCCAACGGGAGCGGCAGCGCGCCTCGGCATGAAGCGGACCACGCTAAATTCGAAATTGAAAAAGCTCGGCATCGAGCGTCGCGCCTATGCCTGATCGAATGACGAGATGACGATCGGGTGACCTGACCTCGTCATCGTCACTTCGTCATTTTGGGCCTGTTTCAGTCCGGCTCTCCAATACAATCCCCGCCCTAACTTACTCATTCCTCGCCCCTTGATCACTGACGTCGCTGCTGCGCCCGTTTGGCACACCGCATGCCTTAATGAAGGCATAAGCGAACTGATAGTTGAACGCTTTTGAATCGATCTCCCCGAAGCTGCGGGCTGGCGGTCGATTCGGTAGCAACGTCGGTCTCACCTCCCCCGCAATAAATCAACGGTGAGGCCACAGGGGACTTATGTCTTTACACAAATACTTGACGGTGAAAGCTCTCAACTTATTCTTTCTTGCGTTGTCGGTGTGCGCGTTCCCCGCATTCGCCGCTGTAACCGTATCGACTCCGGCAAACGGAGCCCAGCTGACTTCGCCCTTCAGCCTGGTTGCCAGCACTGACACCTGCGGTGGGGTAGCCGCGACCTCCATGGGTTACTCGATCGATAGCGGGAGCGCGATCATCGAGCCTACATCGTTCAGCGCAATGGTGACAGCCACTCCCGGAGCGCATGTTCTCCATGTGAAGTGCTGGGGTCAGAAAACGAACGACCAGGTGCTCCTGAATATCACGGTCGCGTCATCGACTCCTGGGTCAGGCAACCCGCCGACTACTGGATCAGACATCACGGTCAAGAGTCCTGCGAACGGAGCCCAGATAACTTCGCCGTTCAACCTCGCTGCAAGCACCAGCACCTGCAATTCACAGCCTGCTGCCTCCATGAGTTACTCCATCGATGGTGGTCACGCAATCACCGAACCGGCATCTTTCAGCACATCCGTAACCGCCAATCCAGGATCGCATGTTCTTACCGTGAAGTGCGCGGGACAGAACGTGACCGACCAGGTGGCCGTCAACATCCATGTGGTTCCGCCCCCGACCGCGGCCACTCCCAAGTTCTCGATAGTCGCCGGCACTTACACCACCAAGCAGGTGGTCACACTGTCCGATGCCACCGCGGGAGCGACAATCTATTACACGATCGATGGTTCAGGGCCCTCGACCTCGTCGATTCCGTACAGTGGGGCGATCACCGTTAGTAACTCGATGACCATCGAAGCGATCGCCATCGGGTCAGGTTACACCAACAGCGGACTAGCCCGGGCGGACTATGTCATTACCACGCCTAAGGGTGCAACCATTCCTCCGAACGCAACGACCGAAACGAAGGTGCATTTAATGCCCAACTGGCGCATGAAACACGATACAGGTACTACAGGTTCGTCCACCGGTGTCATGGCGGTGGTCAGCGATCCTTCGCTGAGCGGCGAGGCGCAACAGTTCTACACCACCTTCACCAATAACGGCGGTGAGCTATACTCACTTACCTACGGAAACGATTCTGATGCCACCCATTTCGTCTACGACGCACAGGTCTGGATCGATTCAGGAAGCCAGATCGCCAACCTGGAAATGGATAATAACCAGGTCATACCGAATGGAGACACGGTGATCTACGCCTTCCAGTGTTCCGGCTTCGCGAACGTGTGGGAGTACAGCGCCAACGTCGGAACGCCTACGGCGCCCGTCGTCAAATGGCTTCGTTCCAGCGCTCCGTGCAATCCGGCCAACTGGACCCCCGATGCCTGGCACCACGTCCAGATCAGCTACTCTCGCGATGATGCTGGCAACGTGACCTACGAATCAGTGTGGTTCGATGGCGTGGAATCACCCATCAATGCGACCGTGAACTCGGACTTCACGCTTGGTTGGGCCGCAGGCACATTGGTTTCCAACTTCCAGGTCGACGGCCTCGGCTCGAATGGATCGGCGACTCTGTATCTCGACAATCTGACCATTTCCCGCTGGTAACAGGACCGATAGGGGAATCTTGCCCGCCCTCGCGACAGAGAACGAACGCGCAGGGTGGGCAAAGCCTTTTGGCATGGAGACGATTCGATTGCGAGATTACCGCTCTGGGTCCCGAGGAAGATCACGATTATCTGGGTCTAGCGATTTAAATACTCATGGGGAGTGAATTCCGATTTGGCCGGCGCGTGAATCTCAGTGACGGATACGATGTGAACAACTACTGGATGCGCGATGAGGTGCAAATAGTGAAATTTACGAAAGCTGCAGTCAATGGTTCTGGCTGTGGATTCCTGGCCGATGAAGGCCTTGGCAGCATTCCTCTCAGTCGCTCATTAGGAAAATGAGCGGGCGCACGTCCCCTGGGGGGGGTGGAATCCCAATATCGCAAAAGGATGGTGTAGAACATAAGTCCGGTTTCACCCTCGCCAAAGAGAATGAAACGCACTGCTTGGGTCATCAAATCTCGCCGGGTAAGCCCGATGAAGACCGATATCGGATCGATGCACTCGCTGACGAAGGCAAGAGAGTTTGCGATAGAAGTTGCGCCATAAACCTCTGCGAAATAATCATTACCTTCTTTCCTGATCATCGCCTCGAGCGGCGCGGAAAACTCGCTACGGTTGTCGAGTAGGTTTACGTGCAGAAAAGCACATAACGAAGTCCGCGATCTTGGTGGGCGGGATCGTATTCATTTTGTAATGCACTGTGTTCAGACTCGCTGAATTGAATTTTCGGGGAGACCCTTTCGCTAGTCACGTGCCCACGTGACCGGGATGATGCAAATGCCCAGCAGCCATGCTGGCGAAAACAGCGAGTGCTGGTACCGGTTGCGGATCGGGCTCTCGGGACCGACCGGAGATGTGAGGCTACCTAAACGGCCGCCTGGTGCTCTGTGCAATGCTTCGCTCGGCATGACGGTGAGCTACGTTTGATGCTTCAAGAGCGCTTGAATCGCCTCCAGATCAGTATTGAAGTTTTCGCCCCCCGCAACGAATTCCAAATTGCCATCAAACCGAAGAAGCTTCATCCCCGGCTGTTGTACCAGGCGCAACTCGACAAGATCATTCCACGAGTGACAGAGCCGCGCGGCAGCTTCATTCGCAGACGAGGCGGCCTCATGGCCGAGCACCAGGAGAAAACGACTGCCGATCCCCTGGCCGCCACGTATTGAATCATCGAATTATAGCTTCCCGGATCCCAGTATGATTGGACTGCCACGGTACGATCGGCCCCAGGGGCGGCCTCAACGAACGCTTATCTCCGCCGAGTCACTCTTCCAGCCCGGATTAGTCCTCAAATGTCGGCATAACTGATTTCATGACAGCGTTGGCTCCCTCAGCCCGACTACACTGGCTGCTGCTAGACGACCGTGAAGCTCGGGAGAAGGAGCCGAGCATGATGATTATAGGCTGTGACTTTCATCCAAGTTTTCAGCAGATTGCGTACGTAGAGCAAGAAACGGGGGAGTACGAGGAGCGCCGTTTGAGCCATCGCGGAGAAGCGGAAGCATTTTACCGGTCATTGGCAGGCAAGGCGGTGCGCATCGGAGTGGAAGCAACGGGGAATGACCGTTGGTTTCACAAACTGATGAGTGAACTTGGTCATGAACTTCTAGTGGGGGACGCCAGCGCGATTCATGCTTCGGCACCGCGCGAGCAGCGGACAGACAAACGGGATGCGAGGCACATTTTGAGATTGCTGATGGAGAATCGGTTTCCAGCCATCTGGCAGCCATCGGTGGGCAACCAGGAACAGCGGCAGTTGCTGTTGCATCGCTGCCGGTTGGTGCGCATGCGGACGCGGATCAAAAATCAGTTGGATTCGATCGCCAAGAACGAGGGACTGACCGGTTCGCGGGTCTGGAGGGCGAAGCGTCGCCAGCAGATCGAGGCGTTGCCGCTGACGGGCTGGTATGCCGAGCGGCGCAAAGACCTACTTGCGCTGCTGGATGAGATGGACAAGCTAATCGAGCCTCTGGACGAGGCGGTGCGGGCGGCAGCTGAGCAAAAT
>Ga0207105_1099_pt3 | contig 15294 bp, 15 predicted proteins | sample Alteio_BWMinHeat_77_FD_153569 | JGI IMG/M metagenome (GOLD analysis project Ga0207105, IMG submission 153569) | Enriched cells from forest soil in Barre Woods Harvard Forest LTER site, Petersham, Massachusetts, United States -... | ecosystem: Environmental > Terrestrial > Soil > Temperate forest >... | reverse complement strand
CGGAAAGGTAGCTTTTCATCCGCCGGCGGTTCAATCCGTACAATTTTCGCCACCGGCTTCTTACCCCTGGTCACAATGACTTCCTTGCCCGCTTCTGCCTCTTTCAGAAGTCGCGAGAAATGGGTCTTGGCTTGATGTACGGTGTAGCCCATGGACTAAGTATGCTTAGTCCAGTGATTGAAGTCAATCGGTTCGACATTCGCCGAGGGACTAATCCAGCGTGCGCGTGCAGTTCCGATTGCGGCCCTGGTGCTTGGCGTCGTAGAGCGCCTGGTCCGCGCAATCCACCAGGACGGTGGGATCGACGCCCGATTGGGGACAGCTGACCGCTCCGATCCCGATACTGATGGTCAGGCTTTTGTCAAAAGGAGATGCCTCGTTCTTGACCCCGAGCGACCGAATCGCCTCCTGGAGGCGCGCTGCCACCGCCTCGGCGCCGGTACTGTCCGTATCCGGCAGCAGCAACACGAACTCCTCGCCACCCATGCGCGCCACGATGTCGTCGGGCCGTCGCGCGTGGTGCATCATCATGCGCGCCAGCGTCACCAGGCACTCATCGCCATAGCTGTGGCCGTGCATGTCATTCACGCCTTTGAAGAAGTCGACATCGATCATCATCAGGGCAACCGGCTGCCGCTTCCGAACCCCGCGGCGCCAGCAGCTCTCCAGGGCCGCTTCGAATCGGCGCCGATTGGCGATATGCGTGAGCGGGTCCTCGAGCGACATTTGCCGCAGAGTCGCGTTGGCCGCGCTCAACTCTCGCTCTCTTTCCAGCAGCAGGTTGCGGCCGGTGAGGTAATTCAGTTGTACGACGGCCGCTTGCGTTCCCTGGATGCAAAGCAGAACAAAGATCGCCGACAGCCCCAGCAGGGGATGCTGCGGGGTGATGGATGCCGCCAGCGCGAAGACCCCGGCTGTAATCAGCATCGGACAGAGCGATTCCACAACCAGGCGTGCCCGGCTCGGTTGGGGTCTCGGCTTCTGATCGGAACGGAGGATTGGCATGTGCAGCGCCTGCCAGCCCCCCAGGAAAAAAGGTACGCTCCACAGCAGGTCAAGCACTGTACCGGCGCGAATATCCCAGCGGGCAGTCGCGTAATCCATACCCAGCTCAATGGGAAGATAGGTCCACAGAACAATCGAGATCGTGCGCACGCTCTGCCGTTCCTCGTAAGTCGCCCAGGTGAATATGCGCAGCACTGCCATGACGGCCAGAAGGATGCACGCCGCTCCATAGATTCTTCCCATCACCGTCGTAGCCGCCGCCGGGCTGAGCGACATTCGGTAGAGCAGCGAGTAGCTGAGAATGAGGGCCAGGGCGATCTGCACGCAATTCAGAACGAATATGGCGCGAACCGATTCCGTTTCGCGGGTGGTGGAGAACGCCACGAGAAGCGGGAACGTGCCCGTCAGGTAGATGAAGTCCGAGGCATCGATGGTGAGGCCGTGGGATGGCCAATCACCGTTTCAACAATATGAGCCAGAGCCCACAACAGCATTCCTGCGCTGGCCCATAGCCAGACCGGGCGCTCCCGCGCCGGCAGCCGACGCGCGCGATGGATACAAGCCAATCCGGCGAGTATCGGCACCGCCGCGGTGAGGAATCTTGACAGAGCTACGGGACCGGGATGAACAGCAACCAATACTATTCCGTGCAGGCCCAAGACCGCCCACATCCCGTAGGCCAGCAGCTTGCCGGTTTGCAGTCGTTCTGTCGCAGATACCGCGAGTGCCGTGTTGCTCATTGTGGATTCTAGGGGACTTGGGGAATAAATCCTGCACCGCTTAAGGATCGGTGCTGGCACGGCGAGATACCAGTCCCTCGCCTCATGAATTAGTCCTCTTTACCATAAAGGGCGCCTTTCCGGTTCGGCAAAGACAATCAGTAACTTCGACCGAGTTACTTCGTTCCCGCCAGCCTTCTTCAGGAATCAAAACGCCGGCCAGCAGCCCGCCGCTTGCCCGTCGAGCACGGATCTGCCCGGGTCAATATGATGGAAGTAGCCGGCCCCATGCCTCTCAGCGACACATCAACCCGGGCTCTCCCCTCGCTCCACGAGTTTTTCGCGCCCGGTGGCGTCCTCGCGCGTTCGCCGTTGCCGTACGAGTATCGACCCGGGCAACTGGAGATGGCCAAGGCCGTCGAGAGAGCTCTCGCCGAGCGCCGCCACCTGATCGTCGAGGCCGGAACGGGAACCGGCAAAACCCTCGCCTACCTCTTGCCGGCCCTGCGCACCGGCCAGCGCGTCATTATCTCCACTGGCACCAAGGCGCTCCAGGACCAGCTCTACTTCCGCGACATCCCTTTCCTCGAATCGCTGCTGGGAGAGTTGCGCGTCTGCTATATGAAAGGCCGCGCCAACTATCTTTGCCGCCACAAGCTGGTCACCCTGCGCAACCAGCCCATCCTCTCCGGGCTGGAGGAGATCGACCAGTATCGCCAGATCGCGGAGTGGGAGCAGACCACCGAGACGGGCGATCGCGCCGAGCTCTCCGGCCTGCCCGAATCGAGCGCCCTGTGGTCCAAGCTGGATGCGCGCTCCGATGCCTGCCTCGGATCGACCTGCCCCGACTACCGCCGCTGCTTCATTACCGAGATGCGGCGCAAGGCGCTTGAATCCGACATCATCATCGTCAATCACCATCTGTTCTTTGCCGACCTGTCCGTGCGGCGCGAGGCAAGCGGCGCGCCCGATGCCGGCATCCTGCCTGAAGCCGCTGCCGTGGTTTTCGATGAGGCTCACGAACTCGAAGAGGTGGCTTCCAGCTACTTCGGCCTGTCGGTCAGCAACATCCGCTTTGAAGAACTGGCGCGCGACACCGATACGATGCTGCGCGGCAAGGAAGGCGCCGGAAACCTTCCCGGAGTGACACAGCAACTGCGCGAGCGTGCCCGCCTCTTCTTTTCCGGTCTGCCGATGAGTGGTGACGGCCGCCAGCCGTTCACTGGCCGCGAAGAGTTCCTCGAAAACGCCGGCGACCTGTACCTGGGCGTGACCGGCACCCTGCGCCGCCTCGAAGCCGAGATCGACAACCTGAAAAACATCGACGAGGCGCCCGGATTGCGGAAACGCGTAACCCGCCTGCGGTCGGAGCTCGAGTTTCTGCTCGAATCCAACGCTACGAACACTGTCTACTGGCTCGAACGGCGCGTCTACGGCGGAGCAGAGAAGGGAACTGCCGCCACCCGGGGAGGCTTCCGGTCTCAGGTCCGGACGACGTTCCTCCAGGCCACGCCGATCGACGTTTCCGAGCTTTTGGCGGAACTGGTCTTCGAAACCATTCCCACGGTGGTGCTCACGTCCGCCACGCTCACGGTCCAGGGCGGCTTTGAGCACATGCGCCGCCGACTCGGACTGCGCGAGGCGCGCGAACTCGTCGTGCCCTCCCATTTCCGCTACGGCGAACAGGCCTTGCTGTACTTGCCCCCGGAGATGCCCGACCCCCGCGATCCCGACTTCCCCGAAGCCGCCGCGCGCTGCATCCAACGCGTGCTCGAAATCACCCGCGGCCGCGCCTTCTGCCTCTTCACCAGCTACAGCCAGATGCGCGATCTCTACGAGCGCCTGCTCCCGGTGCTTGATTTTCCCATCCTGCTGCACGGCAATGCCCCCGCAAGGCGCTGCTCGATGAGTTCCGCTCCACGCCGAACGCGGTTCTCTTCGGAACTTCCAGCTTCTGGCAGGGCGTTGACGTGCAGGGCGAAGCGCTCAGTTGCGTCATCATCGATCGCCTGCCTTTCGCGGTGCCCAACGACCCGGTTGTCCAGGCGCGCATGAAGGTCATCGAAGAAGCCGGCGGCAAGCCCTTCTTCGAATACCAGGTCCCGGAAGCGGTGCTCACGCTGAAGCAGGGCTTCGGACGCCTCATCCGTTCCCTCGAAGACCGCGGCGTCCTCGTCCTGCTCGACCCCCGCATCCGCCGCCAGCGCTATGGACAGACCTTCCTGCAAAGCCTCCCGCCCTACCGCATGACCACGACCATCACCGATGTGGAAAGGTTCTTCGAATCCACGACTCAATAACTACGGCGGAAACCGGACAAACCGCGCCGAGCGCCTGGTCTGATCGCGCTAATTAGATTTCGCGGCGAGAATATATTCGCTCTCAAGCAAGTATCGATACAGCGAATCTACCGGCCCCGCGGGATGCACGCCGTCAGCAGCGACGATGCCATCGGTCTCTTCCCATCTCCATCCAGTAAGCTGATCCGCCGTTAGACGGCCCCTCAGTTCTTCCACGGTCATTGGATACACAATCAGCCGGACATTTTGCCTGAAAAGCCGCGCAATGCCTTCCAGCAGTTCCCCGGCCAGTTCTTGGTAGCTGTCCTGGAGGATACGCAGAAGCACCGACAATCCGATCGCAAAATGAATCTGTGATTTCGAATAGCGATTCGCGAACGCGCTCATCCTGTAGAGTTCCTGCCCGCGAAACAGCATCACCCCATAGCCGAGTTGTTGAAGCAGCGCCACACGTTGCAAAATCTCATGGGCAGACACTTTCCCTTCAGGAGCGCTGCTGTCGGCGACAGAGAGACAGAACAACCCGAGTCCACCCTTGCTCTCCTTGAGTTCCACTTCGGGCAACTGCGCCAGAGTCTTGCCGATCAGGTCGGCATGCAGGCTGCATACGCTGTCGAATCTCCCCGGCGCCAGCACCAAAGCTCGCTTGTAGAGCAGTTCGTTCGGGGGCACAACCTGGTTGTCCGCCGGAAATACCACCGCCTCGGCATACCCGCCGGCAACCAGAAGGGCATGGGCTTCGTCCCGTTTCCATTGAGCGAAGGCCGGCCCGTTCCATTCCAGGCAGTCCACCTCCACCCGGTGGCTTCCAAGTTTCTCGAAGACACTTGCGAGAACCTCCTCTGTCGAGCCAAGCGCATGATACGCGGCATAAATCAGGTTCACGCCGAGAATGCCTACTGCTTCCTGCTGCTGCAGGTTGCTGGGATCCATCAGGTTGATATGCAGAATTATGTCGTTTGGCGTATCGCCGGGCTGCCGGAGAAAACGCAATCCCATCCACCCGTGGCAGTCATTGGTTCCCGCAAAGTTCCTTGCAGAGATCGTGTCGACAAACGAGAAGAACCTGGTGTCGGCTCCACGGGTGGGCTGGAGTTGCACCAGCAGTTGCTTCCACTCACTTTCCAGCATGGCCTGCAGGCGCGGACGGGAAACATAGCGAGTCCCGGCTCCGTAAAGCTGGTCGCTGACCTCCTTGTCATAAGCCGAAATCGTCTTCGCAACCGTACCGGAAGCGCCACCCACGCGCAGAAACCAGCGCGCCACCTCCTGCCCTGCGCCGATTTCAGCAAACGAGCCAAAGATCGTGCCATCGAGATTGAGAGATAGCGCTTTTTCATGGGCATCGTTTTTTTTGTTTTCGGGCATCGTCCGTCTCCCATCCAGAAGTCGACTCTACTGCGGCCAGACGGCTGGGAAGAAGCGCAATCAGCGCACGATCGCTAATCGACGTCAGAATCTAAGGAGTGGACCAAACGTGATCCGAAGGTTGTTGTGCTCACCGTCGTTGAAGTAAATAACATCGCCAAACTCCAACCGCAACCCGACTGGACCCAGAGTTGCTTCAGCGCCGCCGCCGGGATAGAGTGCCCCGTTCATTTGAGAGGTGCGGATGCCGAGAACTGAACTTACCACCCCGTTAATCGGAATCAGGCTCGGGCTTAGCCGGAAGTCGACGAAACCTCCCTTTAGAACCACGAATGGACGAAGATGACCGTGGGACCCCTGGAGCATCGGCCCAAACAGGCCCTCGGTGACTCCGATCGACGTATGTTCGATTGCGGTTATATCGCCGTTTGCGGCGTTTCGGTATAACTCCTGGAAGTTAACCCCGTAATCGTAGGCAAGCTCTCCTTCGATCATCACATTGTGATGAACGCGGTATCCGAATCTTCCGCCCACTCCGAAGTTATTGGTTTTGGTCTGCGAGACGCTTAAATAATCGAGGAGCAAGCCGGCTTCGACACGATTTTGTGCGTACAGCACCGGCGAACCTCCGCAAAGCGCAAGAGCAGCAACCGTAAGAATGAACTTGCGCATGCAGAAGATTGCCTCCCGAGTCCAGCTTGGACTAGATGCGGGAAGGCTCTCCCCGGTTGGTGGGACCGCGCTGTGAGCGGCTTTGGTGCTAGTGTGGGCATCAAGCCCAACCAATATCCTTCAGCGCCAATTCCGCATTCCAGATCTTGGTCATGTGGGCGATCTTCTCTCCCTGGAATTGCATGACATACACATAATCTGTGCTCATGTGGCGTCCGGTGGGAGGAACCGGTCCTCCCTGGCCGGTGTGCGTCGCATGAAACACGGCGTAAGCTGCAACGTTCTTGCGCGTCTCGTCGGTGGCGAACGACTTCAGTTCATAGCGGGCGTCAGGGAACAACCCCAGGATTCCCTTCATCCACTCCGTGTACTCGGCCAGCGTTTTCACCTGACTCAGCGGAGAGGCCTGCGCCGAAAAAGTCGCATCGGGAGTGCAGTAGGCGCTGCAAACCTCCCATCCTTTTCCTGTCTCGCAGGCATCGAAAAACACTTCCGCGACACCAGCTAACTGTGTCATGTCGCCTCCCTTTCCCGGCGGATTCTACCTGAAAATGTCTGCGCACAGGATTAAATCGGTTGGAGGTTCAATCGGGAAGACCAGCAATCCCAGGTCTCACCCGCCGCAGCGGATGAGACCCGGAATACGCTTCACCCAGATCCGGCTCTTACGGACAACTGTTCCTCAGGATCGGCGCCCCCGCGACCACCGTATCGATGCAGGGAATCGTGCTCAGGTACTCGTAAATCGCCTGAATATCGTGATCCGTCAGGCTCTGAAAAGTCGGCCACGGCATCACCTGCAGCAGGTCTCCATTAAACGGAGCCGGAATGCATGTCCCGTCGGGCGCGCCCGTACACGTCGGATGCAGGTGGTCGTCGTCCTTCCCCGTGCGGATAACCGTAAGGAACTGCTTGTATGTCATCCCCCCGGCAGGCCTCCCCGTTTTGTCCGGAGTCAGGTTGCGGGAGTAAAGATGCACCAGCCCGGGGAACGGCCCGAAATCGCTGCCCCCGCCAAGGTAGGTTGCCGGATTCACCTGTCTCATTCCAGTGAACGGTCCCTGGGGCGGCCGCAGCAGGTACGGATCCCCGGTAGGAACATACTCAGTCTGTGCGTTCATCGTGTGGCAGCCGTTGCAATCGGCGGATGCGTTAACGATGTAACTGCCCAATCCCACCAGCGCCTTGTCTTTCCCCTTGAGGTTCAGAGGAACCGGCGCGATGGAGAAACCGATCGCGATCTTCGTCTTGTCCTGATTGTCATCCTCGCCCGCGTGGATGCGCGGCGTCTTGAGCGTCATGGTCAGGACAACTGCCGCGGTGATCGCCGCAGATATTCCCAACAAGCTAAGCAATGGCCTCTTGTCCTTGTTGATCGTCAAGAGCGCGTGTAGCCGTCTTCCATTGAGCATGTGTCCTCCTTCAGGCCACCGGGCCTGAGTCGAGTGGGGATTGAAGTGGGTGAGTTGCGGCCCGATGCATAGAAACAGCCACCAGGTTGTGCAGATCTCTAATAACTAGAGGGGAAAGTCCTCGACAAGGGACCGGGCTGCAGCATAGGGAACTCAAATCGACAAAGTCAACGGGATTCTGATTTATATTGCGCGCTGGCAATTTAGCCGATGTAAATTATGTAAACTGACTGCGGTCTCATCATCGCCAGACACAGACTGGGAATAACTTCCCGCCATAGACTATAGATATGAGGAGCGCCCTGCCCAATGCACGTAACCCATAACGACGCTCTTCTTGTCGTCGACGTGCAGAACGACTTCTGCCCGGGCGGGCAACTCGCCGTCGCGGGCGGAGACGAGATCATCCCCGTCATCCACAAGATCGCGCCGCTCTTCGAGCACATCCTCCTCACCCAGGACTGGCACTCACCCAACCATCAGTCGTTCGCCAGCGCCCACCGGGGAATGCTGCCCCACGAGCAGATACGGCTCAGTTATGGCGAGCAGACGCTCTGGCCCGATCACTGCGTTCAGGGCACGCGCGGAGCGGAGTTTCATTCAGCGCTCCATCTGCCCCAGGCCGAGCTGATCCTTCGCAAAGGATTTCGGCCCCAGATCGACTCCTACTCCGCATTCTTTGAAAACGATCGTGCCACGGCCACCGGGCTGGCCGGGTATCTCCGCGAACGCAATCTCACTCGCGTGTTTCTAGCCGGACTCGCCTACGACTACTGCGTGGCCTATTCGGCGCTCGACGCCTGCCGGCTCGGTATTCCTGCGGTCGTGGTGCGCGATGCTTGCCGCGCCATCGACCTTGACGGGTCGGTCGCGGCCATGGACTCACAATTTGCCGCGTCCGGAGTGACGCTGATCGAGAGCGCGGCACTCGCTGGCTAACCTCGAATCTTCCCGGCCCCGAGATCCTCGGGGCGCATACAATCGCAGCAGGTCCGCTCGCTTCCATCATGTCCCGCAACTTCTACATACTTGCCGCAGTTCTCGGTTTCTTCGCCCTCCTGTCGGGAGCCATGTCGCTGGTGCCATCGACCTTTCAGCCCGGGCTGCCGGCCAATGGAACCTTGTGGCGCACCGTGGGCCTCGTTCTCCTCCTCGCCAGCCTGGGCTTTGCCCTCATCGGCGTCATGAGCAACCTCTTTGAGCAGGTCGACCGGCGCAGCGAACAGGCCCGCCTCGAAGACCGCAGGAGGCGGCGAGGCGAAAAGAACTAGAATGGCAGCAAAGGACGCTTCCCGCAGGTCGCGCACATCATCATGTACGAAGTCACAGTGGAGGCGGGTTTCTCTTCCGGCCATTACCTTCGCAATTACCACGGCCGGTGCGAAAACCCGCACGGCCATAACTACAAGGTCCGCGTCACCCTCACCGGCGCCGAGCTCGACTCGACCGGCCTGCTGCTCGACTTCAAGATGCTCAAGCAGGTGATGCGCCCGGTCATCGACCGCATCGACCACCAGATGCTCAACGACCTGGAACCCTTCACGACGCTGAATCCGTCCGCCGAGAACATCGCCCGCTATTTCTACGACCAGACCAATGAGCAGCTCGCCGGCATGACCGAGGGCCGGGTGCGCGTCAAGGATTGCACCATCTGGGAGACCGACGTGACCTCGGCAACATATTACAAATAGCTCCGAATTCTCCATCGGACCAAATGAGCGCGGACGAGGTTTCGGTCCCAGCTTTTGTTTTGTAATAGGGCTTCCGTGTCTGGGTAGGAACTGGCTTTTCCGCTGACTTGCGATGCCGCGAAGCGGCGCGGACTTCCTGTCGTTTTCGCGAAACCGGTCTTTACGCCGAGGCCTGCGCCGTCGCAACCCTGTCGACGGACGTTGACCGGTCGACCGTGACCAGATTCCGCCCGCCCCGCTTGGAGCGATACAAAGCCTCGTCGCAGCGCCGCAAAAGTTCGTGCGGTATGTCGAAGGGATGACTCGCAGCCACTCCGATGCTGACCGTCAAGCGGACTTCGCCGGGCAGGCCGGTCAGACCCGCAATTTCCGCGCGCAGCCTTCCCGCAATTTCGCCCGACTGCTCCGTGGTTACGTCTCGCAGCAGGATCATGAATTCCTCGCCCCCAAATCGCGACAGGGCATCGCTGGGCCGCATGCTTTTGCGCAGCGAATCACCCACCCGCCGGATAACCTCATCCCCCGCCTGATGTCCCCAGCGATCGTTCACCTGCTTGAAGCGGTCGATGTCCACCTGCACGACCGCAACCGATTTCCCGATCTGGTTTGAACGCTCCAGCTCCCGGGTCAGGATCTCCTCGAATGCCCGGCGGTTAAGCAACCCCGTCATGCCGTCGGTTTGCGCCATCCGGTGCAGATCGAGGCGGTGAATACTGAGCGCCAGCCAGATCAGTCCGCACCCGGACCCGGCGTTCAGCATCAGGCTCAGGTAGGTGAACCCTGACTGAATCACGTCCATGCGCAAAATCTGGGTGGGTGGATACAGCACCGTCACGATGCCGCGGAGAATTTGCAGAACCACGACCAGCATCTGCAGCCACGCCAGCGCCGCGATCAGAGTTCGAAGCGCGGATGGCGAGTCAATGTGATCCCCGGCCGGTTCCCTGTACTGAAACAGCATCCTCGCCTTGGCGCCGGCAAAGATTGCGAAACACGCGCTGCAGATGAGAATGCGCGACGGCAGGTCGGGGCGGAAGTAGGTGAAATAGGCGTTACCTCCGCAGGCCGCCGCCATGATCGCCACTCCCCATGGGACGAACCCGGCCGATACATCCAGCGTGTCCGCCGTCGCTGCGTAGATCTGCAGGGAAGAGACGAAGAGTGCTGCCTGGGCCAGCAGGATGGTCGCCCAGGGCGGTGCGACGGGCCTCATCGCGACGAGCCCGACGCCCAGCAGCCCAAAAGCGAGCGCCCAGCCCAGCATGCGCACTCCGCGCAACCCCGGCGCGGTCCGGGCTATCACGCAGCACCCCGCCACCATCAGCACGAGAGTAGCTGCGTACCCGTACATCAGATACGGCAGGTACACCTACGCGGAACCTCCCTTTGCCGGTCGCAAGCTACACGTTATCGCCTCGTATCTGTTTCTGCAGGACTTGGCGGTGGGACCCAAAAACCCATGGAACGTGCCATCATTCTGCCATACCCGAGGCGTGGAGAGTCATACAACAAAGTGGGTATACGGCATCGCGGGCCCAACCCGGAGCCGGAACTTCGAGCCCCTGACGTTTGAGAACCGCCCGGCTACACTGGTGAGGCGGAGGTCACCCGGTCTGAGGGCGCCAAGACAGATGGACGAGAGTCCGTTCGGAGAGGAGCCCGAAGAGACAGCGGCGGTCATCTCGGCCCTGCAGGCGGAAAGAAGCGACAATTTTCCGCGCGCGGTTCGCGCCCTACGCAATCGGAACTTCCGCCTCTTCTGGACAGGCAATTTTCTCTCTAACATCGGCACCTGGATGCAGAATGTGGCCCAGGGCTGGCTGGTGCTCACACTCACCAACTCTGCCTTCTGGCTGGGCGTGGTGGGGTTTGCGGGATCGATTCCGTTCCTGATCTTCACCCTCTTCGGAGGCGTCATAGCGGATCGGGTCAATAAACGGCGGCTGCTCGTCGTCACGCAGACGGTCATGATGGTGCTGGCTTTTCTGCTCGCGGCCATGACGTACTTCAAGCTACTCAACGTTTGGGGCGTGGCTGCGATCGCCTTCGCCAACGGCGTGGCCATGGCGATGAATGCGCCCAGTTACCAGGCCATGGTGCCTAAGCTCGTGGGCCGCGAAGACCTGACCAACGCCATTGCCCTCAACTCGGCGCAGTTCAACATGTCGCGGATCCTGGGACCGACGCTGGGCGGCTACGCGATGGTGCTGTTCGGGGTGGCGGGCAATTTCTTCCTGAACGGGCTGAGCTTCGTCGCAGTGCTCGTGGCTCTCATGAGGCTGCGCTTTCCGGAGGAAAAGCCCTCCCGCCACGAGAGCATGTTGCGCAGCCTGCGCAGCGGTTTTGTCTACCTCAACAGCCACCCGCAGATGCGGGTGTTGATGTGGATGACGGCCGCAGTGAGCCTTTTTGGCCTCCCGTTCATTACCTTCATCCCCTATTTCGCCAAGATTCAGCTGCATGCCGGCGAGAGTGGACTCGGGTGGCTCCTTGCTTGCTCTGGTACCGGCTCGGTGCTCGGCGCGGTCACCATTGCCGTGCTCGGCCAGATCCGGCGTCGCGGGCCGGTGCTCACAGTAGCCGGCGTGGTGTTTTTCGCGGCCATCATGGCTTTCAGCGAGTCCCATCGATTTGCGCTCTCGGCGGTCCTTGCCTTCGTCGAAGGTTTCAGCGGGATCCTCATGATCTCCTGCTTCAATGTTTCGATTCAGCACCTGTCGAGCGATGAGATGCGGGGACGCATCATGAGCATCTACGCAACCAGTTTCCTGGGGCTGCCGCCGCTGGGATCGCTCTTGGCTGGCTGGCTCTCGCGCCGCATGCCGACGGGCGATGTGCTGGCGCTCATGGCAGGCCTGGCGACGCTGGCGTTTATCGCCGTATTCATGTCGTCGCAGCCGTTGCGCGAACTGGACTGATGAACGACAGCTCCGATGTAAGAGTGAAGCGAGGTCAACTGGTCCGCGGTTCGGGACGCGCTGTACATACGTGTGCAAATTTAAACGGAGGCATGCAAACGGAATCCCTGAGAAAAAGGCCTGCGCAAGAATTGCGCAGGCCAGTTCGACTGTTTCACTGTTTAACCCAGTTACACTGCCCTCGTGGTCCGGGTGGAGCGGGTCGCATCGTTCAGGATCTCGTCTTCCGTGGTGGCCCCTTCCGGATACTCTGAGTGCGGCTCCTTGGCCCTGTATGCGTTGATTGTGTCAACGGTTTTCGGCGACTCCACGCGTGGCTCCCGATCCCTGTATGCATCGATTGTGTCAGGGGTGTGGACAGACGTTTCCTCGGTATGGCGGCTCACATATTTTTCATCTGTATGGCTGCTCACAGACTTCTCGCCTGCAGAAGCCACATCTTCTCCGCCCGCTCTTTTCAGAATGTCCTTCGCGCGCGAGACTTCTTCCGAGCTATCGCAGTGGACCGAGGCGAGAACCCCTCCTTCTTTTACGCGACCTTCGTACCGCTTCGCTTCATACTCCGGAATTCCCATTCCGACCAAAGCTCCAACGATTCCGCCGATCGCTCCGCCTACGCCTACTCCAGCGAGGGTGGCCATGATCGGACCTGCCGCGATCAGAGGGCCAACTCCGGGAATCGCAAGCGCGCCAATCCCCGCAAGAAGCCCAAGGGTGCCGCCGAGAGTGCCACCGACACCGGCACCGGTCGCAGTACCCTCAGGTGCCTTCGTGTTCTTTTCCGTGGCAAAATCTTTCGTTCCGGATTTGTCGGCCATCAGAACGGATACATCCTGGCTGGAAAAGCCGGTCGCGGTAAGCTCGTTTACTGCTGTTTCTGCCGCGGCGAGGGAGGGGAAAATTGCAAATGCTGCTGTATTCTTACCTGCCATAATCAGAACTCCTGTTGATTGATGAGGGTTAAAGCGTGCGTTGATCGATCACTGTTTTACGGTGAGCTGATTGTCTACCTTGCCGGTTCCAGCAACATCGGCAGCCTTGGAAGCGATTGTTTCCTTTTCACTTTCGGTCTTCACCGGCCCCTTGAGCGTCACCTGCCCGCCTTGCGTGATGATCTTCACGTTGTGCGCATCGGTGGAAAGAGACTTATCCGCGACGATGGACTGGCGGATTTTCTGCGTCATCTCGCGGTCTGAACCGTTCTCCTTCTGGTTCTCCGCCGTTTTGTCGTTCTTCTTGTTTTGTGATGAATTATCCGGTGCTGTTGAAGACGGCGGACTCGCCTGATCCTGAGCGTGGCCTGCCAGTGGCAGGCCGATGATCAATTGAGAAGCTAAAGCCAACTGAGCCCAGCCTCGGAAGCCCGAAAGTTTGATCTGCATTGTGTCACCTCACGGCGATAGCGGAAGTACGGCGCGACTCAATTATTCCGAGGGCATCTTTACCTGTGATTTCCTTCGTGTAGAGCACCAGCTGTACCTGCTAACCTTGCCGTCTGATGCCTGCACCCACCGGCACGTTGCACGCGGGGAATCACGCAGCTGCAATCCAGGCGTCGACCCGACGGCCCGGATCGCCTGGAACTGCGGCAACTGGGGCGCAAGATCGGAGCTCGGGTTGAGTAAGGGAGCGTCTATAGTTCAGCGATTGCTCCTGCGCAGTCGACAAGTGTCCGTTGATCGGGATTGTCGGCCAAACCGAACATCTCTGACACGTAAGTACTTCTATAACTCGCCGATGGATAGGTTAAGAAAGACCGCCATCAATTCATCTGGCTGGACTTGGATTGGACGTATTTGTCGAAGGGAATCTCAAAATAGAACAGCTCGTGTCCTTCCGCATCGCGCAACGCGTGCAGGTGCAGCTTGGAGCCCTTGAGCGGATCATCGAGCTGCGACACGTCGTAAAACAGAAAGCCAGCGCGCGTCGTGTGCGCTTCCACCACCAGCGCTTCGTACTCGAAGGTGCTGAAGTCTTCTTCAACGTCCTTGTTGCTCGCCTTCGGCTTCAGCTTGATGGTGGGGATCGGGCCGGGCATGGGAATCCGGCCTCCCTCCCGTTCCTTGCGTGTCATCAGCCGTTCAACGTCCTCCGGTTCTGCAGCCTGGATGCGCTGGCCGGACTTGGTCTGGAACAGGATGCGCGCGTCGCGAAGGGAAATCGGCTTGTCGCCATTGTTGGTCACGATCAGGCGAACCGGCATGACCCCGTGGCCGAGGTAGTCGACGCGAAATATCGACTCCTTCTGCCGGGTATCGTACGGTTCCGCGGCAATCGCCACCTTTTCGTTCTCGTGCACCTCAACCGCCGCAAACGAGGTGGCCGGCTGCACCGGCGGCGGAGTGTGGTCGTTGGCCACGCCGGGCAACGCCAGCCCGGCCACAATCAGCGGCAACCATCGAAAGACCTTCATCCTCCAAAGACCCTCAGTCCCGACGACTGTATCATTTGATGGGTTAGACACCATAAAGCGGCAATCCGTCTCGCATGATTCTCTTTTTCTACAACCTGGCGCTGCTCGGAGCCATCGTGGGCGGATCCCCGTGGTGGCTGTGGCGGATGGCGACGACCCAGAAATACCGCGAAGGCATACGAGAACGGCTGGGACGGGTTCCGAAGACAATTCTGGATCGGGATCAGGCCAGGCGGGATCGGAACGAACCGGACTTGCCCCTGATCTGGCTTCATGCTGTTTCTGTCGGCGAGGTTTTGGCTATCGGGCGGCTGGTTGCAGAACTGGACCGGGATTTTCCCAGCCACCGCGTGATGATCTCCACGACGACCCGTACCGGCCAGGCGCTGGCCCGCGAGCGCTTCGGAGCCGGCCGCGTCTTCTACTGCCCGCTGGACCTGCCCTGGGCCGTCCGCGCCTACCTCAACGCCCTCCAGCCGAAGCTGTTCATCCTGGCGGAGACCGAATTCTGGCCCAACCTTCTCAATGGATGTTTCCGCCGCAACATCCCGGTGGCGGTCGTCAACGCCCGCATCTCCGACAGGTCGTGGCCGCGTTACAAGATGCTCCAACGGCTGTGGCGGCCGATTCTCGGCCGGATCAGCAGGGTCCTGGCGCAGACCGAAACCGACGCTGCGCGGCTGCGCGCGTTGGGCTGCCGGCCGGAAGTTGTCAGTGTGGCCGGGAACCTGAAATTCGACGTGCGGGTCACAGAAGAAGCAGAAGCCACCAAGCTCCTTAAAGCTCTCGCGCCACC
>Ga0207105_1177_pt1 | contig 15298 bp, 12 predicted proteins | sample Alteio_BWMinHeat_77_FD_153569 | JGI IMG/M metagenome (GOLD analysis project Ga0207105, IMG submission 153569) | Enriched cells from forest soil in Barre Woods Harvard Forest LTER site, Petersham, Massachusetts, United States -... | ecosystem: Environmental > Terrestrial > Soil > Temperate forest >... | reverse complement strand
GCTTTTTGAGCTTGGCAATCGCTTTGGAATCTTTTAAGAAGCCCAAGGCTGTGCAACATGCCTCTTGCTCGGCGACGTTGAGATGGGTGGAAAGGGAGCGGATGGTGGGCAGGAGATCGTCGCGCTGGTACATAGCGGCGCTTAAGACTGAAGCGACGCGGACCATGAGTTGCGGATCTTCCATCAGCTTCCGCAACACAGCGATGGCGTCTGCGGTGCCGATGAGGGCAAAAAACTCAGGGAAATAGACACGCAGCTGCGGCGGCAGGCGGTGCATCAACGCTTCGATGTGGCCAACTGCTGCCCTGTGTTTGCGGGCAGCGAGGAGATAGCCCGCCTCCATGCGCATGGGAAGGAACGGGGAGGACATCGCTTTTAAGAGAAGCTGGTCGCACCGATCGTCCTGAAATTGTCCGGCGAGATGCATGGCGGCGATCTGGATCTGCGGATCGGATGAGTTGATGCCCGCCTCCAAGATGTTCACGGAAGAATAGCCGGCCACAGAGGCGCCGAACATGCTGATGAGCTGTTTTTCAGGATCTTCGCTGCGCAGGCCCTCTTCGAGGATAAGGGTCCCAAGCTGGCTTAAGACCTCAAAGTCGTGCTTCTGAATTTCTTTGGCGTACGTTTGGTAGAGCTCCAGCGAGGGGAGAAATTCTTTGGACTGCATCAAATAGGCGATCTGCCGTTTGTCGACAGCGTGCGCTGCCAAGGAAACAGAAAGGGCTAGCACGAGGAAGGTTTTAGATGGTCCCATAAGTCGATCCCCGCCTTGTAGAGCAGTGTCCGCGTTAAATTTAGGGGCATGCCGGTCACGTTGTCGTAGGCGCCCTCGATCCGGTCCATGATCATGCTACCGGTGCCCTGGATCGCGTAGCCGCCGGCCTTATCCAAAAAATGGCAGTGCTCGTTATAGAGGCGGATCTGCCTCTCGGTCAATGGATGAAAGTGCAGCCGGGTCTCTTCAACGCCTTGGTGCTTTTGCGTTCCTTGAATGAGGCACATCCCGGTAAACACCTGATGCCAATGGCCCGAGAGCTCCGAGAGAAAACGGAAGGCTTCTTCGCGGTCCCTCGGCTTATTGTAAATTTTCCCCTGATAATACACAACAGTGTCGGCTGTCAAGATTAGATCGTGCGGATACTGAGGCTGCAAGGCCTCTCCTTTTTTTTGTGCGAGGAGCAAGACGTAAGCGCGCGGATCCCCCTCAAACAGAACGCTCTCTTCATCAAACGAGGAAGCGACCTGCTTGAACGGCAGGGAAAAGCGGGCAAGAAGTTCCCCACGGCGCGGGGACTGCGAACCTAAAATTAACATGAATACCTCGCCATAAGCTTACGATAATGAGCTTTTAATTAAAAAGGGTAACTTTTAGATTTCTTTCCCTCCTAAACATGCCCGTGCCCATGGGGGGCCCCCCACCCCATTAATTAAAATGAAAAGATAAAAGATGGAAAGGAAAAGAAAGAGAAGGCGGGAGAAGAAGGGAAAGGGAAGAAAGGTCCGACCAAGGCACATAGGTAACAGATAGATCACCCACATGGGTAACACTTTTTGCTATACTAGACTCCTTTTACTAGGAGGCGCTTATGGCTTGGAGGAATATTCAAGTGGAACAACAAAGAGAAGATTTTATTACTGCATGCCTAGAAGATAAATCTACCGTCTCGGACCTGTGTCGAGAATTTGGAATTAGCCGAAAGACTGGCTATAAATGGCTTTCTCGATTTGAATGCCAAGGGATCGAAGGCCTCAAAGATCGAAGTAGAGCGCGTCATACACAGCTGCTTAAAACAACAGAAGAATTGACCCAAAAAGTCCTTCAAATTAAACACCGATATCCGAAGTGGGGGCCTAAAAAGATCGTAGCTGTCCTAGAACAGGATCAACCATTTGAGTCGTGGCCTTCTGCCACGACTATTGGTAAGCTTTTGGATGAACATGGCCTAACGATACCTAGGAAATATAGAAGACGCTTTCCAGCAAAAAGCAATCCTTTGTCTCATTCGCAACAACCAAATGACGTATGGTGTATTGATTTTAAGGGTTGGTTCAAAACCAAAGACAATATTAAGTGTGATCCACTGACACTGACGGATGCATACAGCCGATTTATCCTCTATTGCAGCAAGCTTGGGATGAATACAGCCGACCATGTGTGGAAAATCCTCGATGAAGCTTTTTACAAGTACGGATTACCCACTCGTATAAGACATGACAATGGCCCCCCGTTTGCCACAAGTGGAGCCGGTCGTCTTTCTCGATTATCAGTAAACCTAATTAAAGCTGGAGTCATACCTGAGTGGATAGATCCCGGGAAACCCTATCAAAATGGAAGGCATGAAAGGATGCATTTAACCCTACAAAAAGAAGCGATTTTTCCTCTTACACTTAAAGAACAGCAAATGAAGTTTATGGAATTTCAAAGGTATTTTAACCTAGAGCGACCCCACGAAGCTCTTGGCCAGAAAACACCAGCAAGTGTGTATCAGCCTTCCGAACGAATATGGGCAGGCCGATTCATTTCACCAGAATACTCTGAAGGATATCAAGCTAAACGAGTACGCGCTACGGGATCGATCTCATGGCATGGAGTGGATATATTCGTGGGTAAAACATTGGAAAATGAATATGTTGGCTTAAGAGAAAACACCGAGGGAAACTGGGATATGTATTTTGGTCCTGTTTTGTTAGGGGTCGTAAACCATGAATATCGATTGATACAACCAAGACGACAGATAAGGAAAAAAAGCAAATACAAGCAGAAAATATTTTAAATATGAGCGGGGCGCGCGATCCCCCATGGGGGATCTAGCCTTTGTTCGAAGAAGAGGGGCTCCGCCCCTCGAACCCCAGCAAAGGGCAAAAGCCCTTTGCAACTATGCCTAGAACTAAGATAAGAAGTTTAAGGAAGATCGATAATTGTTTTAATGCTATACAGTTAAGCAAAAAGTGTTACCCATGTGGGTGGTTAAAGTGTTACCCATGTGAGGTTCCCACCGAAAATGGGGCACGGGCAGGGGCACGTTTGGGAAAGGAAGGGGAGAACACATGATGGATCTTTGCGTTTAATCTAAGTCTAGGATACATTTCAGCATAGAAGAGGTGGTAGACTCATGCGCACACGCACCAAGATCATCTGTACGATAGGCCCAGCCGTCAGCTCTTACGAGAAAATCTCCCAGCTCATCGATGCGGGAATGAACGTCGCCCGGATCAACTTCAGCCACGGCACGCACGAAGAACATCTGGCAGTCATCGATAATCTCAAGCAGGCCCGGGAGAAGAAAAAAGTTCCGCTCGCGATCATGCTCGACACCAAAGGCCCCGAAATCCGCCTGGGCGCCATCCAGGGCGATGCGATGCTGCTCATAGCCAAACAACAGCTGCTCCTCGTCAAAGAACCGTGCCTCGGCACTGCGGAGCGCATTAGCTTAACGCCTCCTCATGTCCTCGATGACCTGACCGCAGGGGCCGCGCTTCTGTTTGATGACGGCTATATCCAGGCCGTTGTTCTCAAAAGAAACGCTGCCGGTGTTTTGATCGAAATCCAAAATGAAGGGGTGATCAAAAGCCATAAAGGGGTGAACATCCCGCATGTGCATACCGACCTTCCCGCGATGACAGAACAGGACATTCTTGACATCCGCTTCGGGTGCAAGCACGATGTCGAGCTCATTGCCGCCTCCTTCATCCGCTCGAAAGAGCATGTCCTTGAGATAAAAAAACTGCTCGCCGCCGAGAAAAAACCGGAAATATTAGTGATCGCGAAGATTGAAAATAGTTTGGGGATCGAAAACTTCGATGCGATCTTAGAGGCCGCCGATGGGATCATGGTTGCGCGCGGCGATCTCGGCGTCGAGCTGCCGCTGAAAGAAGTGCCCAGCTACCAAAAAATGATGATCCGCAAGAGCATCTCCGCAGGAAAACCGGTCGTGACCGCCACCCAGATGCTCGAATCGATGATCAAAAATCCCCGCCCCACGCGCGCGGAAGTGTCCGATGTTGCCAATGCCATCTATGACAGCACCAGCGCGGTGATGCTTTCCGGGGAAACGGCTGTCGGACAGTATCCTGTTGAGACCGTCGCGCTGATGAGGGCCATCGTCGAAGAGGCCGAAAGGCATTTTGATTATCCCGAATTTTTTGCCAAGGAAGGGCGGTACGATTTTCCGGACATCTCCACTTCCGTCTCCCTCGCCAGCGTCAAGACCGGCTACAGCACGCATGCGCGGGCGATCTTTGCTTTTACCCACAGCGGGTTTACCGCCCGCAAGATCGCGCAGTTTCGCCCTCAAATGCCTATCTTTGCCCTCTCCGCCGATCCGAAGATCTACCACCAGATGGCGTTCTATTGGGGGGTTGTCCCTGTGCCACCCGTTTCCTGCCGCAATGTGCAAGAGGCACTGAAGGCGACGTCCCATTTCGCTCAAGAGAAAGGGCTGTTGCAGAAGGGGGACCTCATCGTCGCCACGGCCGGCACCCCCTTTGGAGTCGCCGGCAGCACTAACATGATGCTGGTAGAAACGTTGTCATATGCATAAAATTATTGTAAGCTGTTCCAAGGAGAACGAGTGGATGCTGCCCTGGTGGTGGATGCATTACCATTACCACAACAGCCTCCCCGTTGCGTTCCTCGATCTCGGGATCTCTCTTCAGGCCAAGCGCTGGTGCGCCAAGAGGGGAGTCGTGGTTGACCAGCCCTTATCCTGTGAGGGCGCCTTGCAGATCGACCTCAATGCCCAGGTCTGCGGTCCGCTCAGCCGGGGAGTGAAAATTATCCCCTGGACAGAAGAGAACATACGCGGCGCTATCGCGATCTGCGAAAAGCTTCTCATGAACCTTTCTTTCGAGGAATAATGGACGGGATCATCGTCGGAGCGAACCGGACCCAAGAATGGATGCTTCCCTGGTGGTGGCTCCACTATCGCCTGCACAACAGCCATCCGGTGGCCTTCCTCGATTTTGGGATGTCCGAAGAGGCAAAAGAGTGGTGCCAAGAGAGAGGCCGCTGCATCGCTCTCGAGGTTTCCGAGGATTTCATTGCTAGAAAAGAGGAGATCGATCCCTTCACCGCCCTCATGTGGGATGGATTTTACCGCGGCGGCAACTTTTGGCCCGCGCGCCTCGGCTGGTTCAAAAAGCCGCTCGCCTTGCGGCAGACCCCTTTCCAAAGAACGCTCTGGATCGACCTAGATTGCCAAATCCGCGCTGATTTGAGTTCTTTATTTGCAACCTGCCAAAACCCTGCGGGGGTGGCCCTCGTGCGCGACCGAGAACCTGACGCCATCAACCGCGATTTGGATTTTGGGCTGATCTTTCCGGATGAGACAGTCTATAACAGCGGGGTCATCGTCTATGATCAAGAATCGCCCATCATCGCAGAATTTGCCAGCAGGGCGCTCACCGACAACCGGGAGTTTCTCGGCGATCAGCACCTCCTCTCCCGCATTCTCTATGAGCAACAACTGCCCTTTACAGAGCTTCCGCGCCGCTACAACCTGTGGCAGTGGGAAAAGCCTCGTGAGGGCACGGCCATCTATCATTGGGTGAATACCGGGGGGAAAGAGGCGGTCCGCAAGAGCCTCTCCGCTCTAAACCCATTATTTCTCAATCAACTTTCTTTGTCGACTCATGCAGCTTTAGATATTTATAAAACGTTGCATGACCATTGTAGGCCGAAATAATATATCCCTCCCGTCCTCCTAAGAACCCTTTTTTGAGCACATAGCTCTTAAAAAAAGCGAACCAGCCATGCAAGACCGCCTGCAGCAGCGAGCCCGTTTTACGCTCTTTTTCCTGAGCGGCATAGAGAGAGGTGTACATTTGCATTTTGGACAAGAAGTCGGCGATTTCCCGATACGGCGTATGCAGGATGGGACCCTTAAGGGGAACTTCCTTTAGGCCGTCCGTGAGGATTTTTTCATGCACCCGCGCGTTGTTAAACTGAGTTGCCTTTCGGTTGTAGAGGCGGACGACCCGATCGGGATACCAGCCGCCGCACCATTTGATCAGCTTGCCATTGAAATAATTATGGCGCTCCACCGAGTAAACGCATTTTGGATCTAAGGCAAGCGCGTGGAACTCTTTCACCAGCTCAGGGGACAAGATCTCATCGCTGTCGATCGAAAGGACCCATTCGTGGCTTGCGTGGGAGCTCGCGATATTGTGGGTGTCCCCAAAGCCGACGAAGTCGGAAATGAAGAGGCGCACGTTGGGAAATTCTTGCGCCACATCCATTGTGCCGTCGGTGGAGCCCGTGTCTAAGACGATCACTTCGGGGAAAGTGCGGAGGGACTCCAAAGTCTTTCTGAGGGTGTCTTGGGAATTTTTTGTTAGAATCGTGACACTAATCATACGAGAATAATATTACTTGAGGCATGGGCAAAAAATCAACCTTTGAGTTGTTTCAGGGATTGCTTGGCTTTCCATTTCATGATTAGCCACACACCCGAAAACGCAATCAGAGCTCCTACAACAAAGACAGGCACAGGTCCCAATAGTTCGCAAAGAAGACAGCCTAAAATAGGGCCGACGGCCCCTCTTAATCCAATCATCAAAACATTGACTGTTGTGAAGGAAATACTATTTTGATCTGCGGAGAAAATCGTTCCGGAAAGATGCCAGATCAGGTGGCTCCCTCCCTGAGCAATGCCGTACAGCAAGTGGGCCAGGTAGAAACATGAAATATGATAAGGGGAGAGCAGTAAAGCTAGAGGGTAAAGGCCAAAACCTAATAAAATCCACATCGTCAGTCGATGGATCCCGAAGAGCTCTAATGCCTTTCTCCAAATGAGTGAAGAGCCCGCCATTCCTATCCCAACAAAAACGCATCGGGCAATTGTCATATCCGATAATGACACCGGCAATAGGTCTGCAATGAAAATGGCTTTGACCGGAGAAATAATCATCAGGGCAAGTCCGCCGATCATAAAACCCCATTGAAAAACAGCAAAGTCGGGCCTAGTGCGCATTAATCGTAAGCTTTCCTTTAAGGGCTCTATGAAGAAATTATTTTTTTCGGCCTCAGTCGAGAGCTCCTTTTCTTGAGGAACTTTGATTCTTAGCTGCAATAGGACGCTGCTGGAGCTAATCAGAGCGCATACGACAAACACCAACTTCCAATTGTTACCGGAAACGGTTAAAAATTGAGTTAATAATATGCCTATTAACACGCCTTCGACAACACTGAGCACATGATAGAGGGAAAAGGTATATTCTCTATTTTTCTTGGGGATGTTTCTCTTGAGAATTTCCATTAAAGCCGGGGTTGAAGCTCTGCTAAACAGCTGATAGACGGCGCAGCAGGCAAAAACCTCCCAGAAAGTATCGATGTATGGAAAGAAAATGAAGGGCGTCCGCGCCAAAACCCAGGCCCCTATAAGGTTGGGAAGTAATTTGTTTTTTCGACGAACCACCCAAGAGCCCCAATAAAACGAAAACACGGAAAGAACGGGGCTTAACATGGTAAAAAGGGCGATTTGAAACCCTGTCGCCCCCATTTCTCTGCGCAAAAGAATAGGAATCAAGGCGTAAACGACCGTTAGGGGCTCATTAGAAAGATTCATCCAGAGAAGGGCCAATTTCGTTCTAAAACAGCCCTTGTTTTTCTCTTGAACAATTATGTCGTTCACTTAGCCTCATATTTACAGGCGAGCATAACAGATTGCTAGGAAAAATACAATTAATAGGGAGCTATATAGAAAATTATTTAATTGGATAAATCCCGGTGGAAAGAGGAGTTGTACCTATTACTTTCTTTACCAGAGTCATCGTTGCAGCGATTGCCAACGCCATCCAATACCAAGAGACGCTGGAGACCATTCCCGTCGTCTGGAAGCACCAGAGCGAGATCGCTGCCGTTGGCCCTCCCAAGAGCTGAGAGCCGATGGCATAGCCAAACGAAAGGATCAGATACCGGTGCTTCTCCGGGACGAGCTGCTGGGCCCAAGCATGGAACGGAGCAAAAAAGGCAACGCCGAGGAGGACCATGCAAATTCTCACCGCAACCACGGCCGCCATTCCTGCTCCTTCCAGCGTCAGGAATAGGGGAATCGCGCTCACAAGCACGCCGAGGGCAGCTCCGATCATGATCTTTTCTCGAGAGATTTTGGAGGCGAGCCATCCGAACAGCGGCAGCGTACAAAAATCAAGCATCAAAAGCCACGTATTCACCGCAGTCATCTCTGCCTTGGTGAGCGTCGTGACGAGAGGGATGAACCCGTTTAAGAGAACAAGCGCCATTACATAGTTCGCATACCCAAACCCCGCCGTGACCGCCACATAGCCCAGCGCTTTTCTGTAATGCCAAAATAGCGCGGCGAGGCTGTGCAAAGAGATCCTCTCTGCAGGCACAGCTTCCGCGCTCGTTTGGCGCCGAACCCAGCAGCCGAAAAGGGCGGTGATGCTGCCCAGCGCATAGAGCCACCTCCACCCCTGTTCCACTCCCTTCAGCCCGCATAGGATTGTAACGCCCGCCGAAGCGCAGAGAATGCCGCCAATCGTCGAGGCATTATACAGGCTGCTGAGCCAGTCATGCCGTTTCTCGGGACTATTTTCTAAAAGGTAGATCGCGCCTCCCATGATTTCGCCCCCGGCGAGGAAGTTCATCGCCAGCCGGCCCGCGCAAAAAATCAGCGGCGACAAAATTCCTGCCTGATCGTAGAGGGGACTGAGGGCGGTCGCCGCCGTAACCAAGCCCATTCCTCCTAGAGTAAAGAAAAGAGCCTTCTGTCTTCCCTGCGTGTCGCCGATATGACCAAAGACAAACGAGCCCAGGGGGCGTGCCAGCATCCCCAGCGGGATCATCCCGTAGGTGAGGATGAGCGCCGTGAGCGGATCTTGCTTTGGAAAAATCAGGGGCGCCAAAAAAGGGGAGAGGAACCCGAACAGGGCCGTGTCATAGTGTTCAAATAGATTGCCTAGGCAGGTGCTCCAGAAATGAGCATGTAAAGATATATTTTGTTTATTCGTTGTCATGCACTCTTCCTCCGCTGGTATTATCCAGATCAGGTTTAGAGGTCATGGCAAAATTCGCTTTTTAGACAAAAATTGATGATTTTGGTCCCGAATCCGGGGCCAAAAAGGCAATTTTTGTCCAAATGGAGTTTTGCCATTGCCTCTTTAGGGTATTTCTCAGCCGGTCCGTTTGGTACGGTCCAGCACCCCTGGTGGTTTAAAAACTGCAGAAGATCATGCCGGTAAATTTAGATTTTTTCAAGGAAGGAATCGATAAAAGACTTTATTCCAAGCCTCGATTTCGCTATACTCAACCGATAATGAAAGAAAAATGGGCAGCGATACAGTCTGAGCTACTGAGCTATACAAAAGCCGAGCGCTATTTCGTCTTGGCGGCGATGGCGTGCGCCTTCTGTATCATGGGCGAATATGCGATTATCCGTCCCGTGAGCCACTCTGTCTTCCTCACAACCTACGGATCTTCCGGATTTTTGTATGCCTGGCTGGCATGCATTCCCTTGAACTTGGCCGTCGTCGCCTTTTACAATCGACTGCTGCCTAAGTGGGGATGCCTCAAAATGTTTTTGTGCATCGCCGCCATCATCGTCTCGGGCAATCTTTTTTGCGTCTTTTTTCTAAAAAAGATTTGGGTCTTGCCCTTCCTTTTTTATATTTGGAAAGAAGTCTACGTCATGGTGATGTTTCAGCAGCTCTGGTCGCTGATCCATGCCAACATGAAAGAGGGGAGGGCGAAGTACCTCTACGGCCTCATGTTCGCGATCGGAGGCGCCGGGGGATCGCTCGGCAGCTTGCTTCCCGGATTTTGCGCGGTGAGCGTTGGCTCCGAATCCCTCCTCTTGTTCACCGTTCCGCTCTACATGCTGCTCTTTTTGGCCTTTTTCCTCGCCATGAAAAATCAGGCTGTTGTCGCCGGCGTTCCTTCTAAAAGTCTTCCTCATCTGCGGGACAGCCTGCAGCGGATCGCCAGCTCAAAACTCCTCGTTTTCATCCTGCTCATCGTCGTGTTCATGCAGCTCACCTCGACAATCGTAGACTTTCAGTTCAATACCGTTTTAGAAACCTCAATCCTCGACAAGGACCTGCGGACACAATATTTAGGCCGTCTCTTTGGCATAGTGAGCTTTGTCACCACCGGCCTGCAGGTGATCGGCAGCTATCTCTTCGTTCATTATTTGGGCTTGAGAAGAAGTCATCTCTTTGTCCCGATGACACTCTGCTGCAACGCGATCGGCTTTTTGATCAGCCCCGGATTTGGAATGATCTCCGTTTCGTTTGCCGCCATCAAAGCGGTGGACTTTTCTCTCTTTGGGGTGATCAAAGAAATGCTCTATGTCCCGCTCAAAGTGGAAGAAAAATTCCAGGCGAAGGCCGTCATCGACGTCTTTGTCTACCGCAGTTCTAAAGCGCTCGCCGCCTCGCTCATCCTCGGCCTTCAGTTTTTTGAGTTGCAGAACTTTCTCACCGAGGGGTTGATCGCGCTCTTTGTCATCTGGGGCTTCATCGTCATCAAGCTGTTCAAACAGGAACAGCCCTCCGCAGCGCCTGAAAAACAAGAGAATGTCTAAGGCGAAGTTTCTTTCGTGCCCCTGAAGGGTTACTTTAAAAACAAGAAGGGAAAGGGAAAATGGGGCACGTTGAGGCAGATCCGGTTTGTTGTAATTAAACACTGCATAACGTATTCATAAATTATGCGATCTAAAGATATTCTCAACGATCCGCTCCTGAACAAAGGCAGCGCCTTTACGCAAAAAGAGCGGGACGCCTACAAGCTCAACGGCCTTTTGCCCTACCATATTTCCACTCTTGAAGAGCAAGTGCAGCGCCGCTACGGCAACTTCTGCGAGCATACTACCCCGATCGCAAAATTTGAATTCTTAGGCGCGCTCCAAAATCGCAACGAGGTCCTTTTCTATCGCCTTGTCTTAGACCACATCACCGAAATGCTTCCTCTCATCTATACGCCCACCGTAGGCGATGTGTCGCTCAAATACAGCAGCCTCTACCGCGACCATCGAGGAATTTTTATCTCTTATCCTCTCCAAGATAAAATCGAGGAGATCATAAACTCCCTCCCGCAAAACGAAGTCGATGTGATCGTGATCACCGACGGAGAGCGGATCTTAGGGCTCGGAGACCTCGGCATGGGCGGCATGGCGATCCCGATTGGGAAGCTCGCCCTCTACACGCTCTTTGGAGGCATCCACCCTGCGCGCACACTGCCTGTCCTTCTCGATGTCGGCACCAACAATCAAGCCTGTTTGAGCGATCCGCTCTACCTAGGCTGGCGCCATCCACGCATCACCGGAAAAGAATACGACGATTTTGTGGAGCTTGTCATCCAAGCCATCCACAAGCGGTACCCAAACGTGCTGCTGCAGTGGGAAGATTTTGCCAAGCCCCACGCACAACCTCTTCTCGATAAGTACCGCCGCCGCCTGACCTCCTTCAACGACGACATCCAGGGCACCGCTTCGGTCGTTCTCGCCGCGATCCTCTCCGCCGTGAAAGCGCTCAAGACCGATCTCAAAAGCCAGCGTATCTTAGTGTTCGGAGGCGGTTCTGCCGGCATGGGGATCTGCCACCATCTCGTCGAAGCCCTCAAAGCCGAAGGTCTTTCCGAGGCAGAAGCCTGCCGCCGTTTTTACATCGTCGACATCCATGGACTTGTCCACACGCGCCTCTCGGGGATCGACGAAGCCCAGAAGCGCTTTGCGCGTCCCACGGATGAAGTCGCGCTGTGGAGCGTGCCCGATCCTGCGCGTATCACTCTTCTCGATACTGTCAAGCACATGATGCCGACGATTTTAATCGGCGTCTCAGGCCAGCGCAACGCCTTCACCAAAGAGCTGGTCCATCTCATGGAGCAGCACGTTCCGCGCCCGATCATCCTGCCCCTGTCCAATCCTACCAGCTGCTCAGAGGCGCATCCGCACGACCTCCTCCTGTGGACCAGCGGCAATGCCCTCATCGCTACCGGCAGCCCATTTCCTCCCGCTGAATATCATGGGCGTCTCTTTCCAATCCCGCAATGTAACAACGTCTATATTTTCCCCGGCGTCGGACTCGGAGTGATTGCCTCAAAGGCCTCCTTCGTCAGCGACCAGATGTTCATCAAGGCGGCCCAAGTGCTCAGCGACCATGCTCCGCTCCTAAAAAATCCTCAAGGCTCGCTCTTTCCTGCGCTGGAAGATTTGCGGAAGGTGTCGCGCGCCATCGGCATCGAAGTGGGGATGATGGCTATCCAGCAGGGACACGCGCCGCCAACCGCTCGCGAAGAGCTCGCCAAGACCATTGATCGGACGATGTGGACCCCTGCATATTTAGATTTGAAATAAATCCTTGTTCCTTATAATGAGCCTAACTTAAAGTAAACCCAGGGGTCCTTATGCGTCAGCAAACACTTCTCAGTTCTCTAGTCTTAAGCACCATTCTCTCAGCCAACCTTTGCGCAGACGACGAATGCTGCGGGATGAGCCCGCGGCCCATGCGCATGACCGCACGCCACATCGAGGCAAACGGCGTCGGGTACAACCAAGGCTACACGACACTCGAAGGCTTCTTTTCTCCGAACGATCTCTGCTATGACGACTGGATTCCGTTCCTCGATCTCCGAGCGCACGTGTTCAACAGCGGCAAATGGGCGGCCAACGCCGGCCTCGGCGCGCGCTATATCAACAGCTCGAGAGTGTGGGGAGGCAACATCTATTACGACTACCGCGATACGAACCATCAGCACTACAATCAAGTGGGCCTGGGCTTTGAATCGCTCGGCGAAGTGTGGGACTTCCGCGCCAACGGCTATCTGCCCGTCGGCATGACCCGAAGCCCCTTCTATAAGCCCCGCTTTGCCCAGTTTGAGGGCCATTCTCTGGTGATTTCCCGTAAGATCGAATTTGCGATGCGCGGAGTGAACGCCGAAGTGGGCGCCCATGTGAAGAATTGCCAAGACATCCCTCTCTATTTTGCTGCAGGCCCCTACTATCTGGGAGGCCGTGGAAAAAATGCCTGGGGCGGAGAGCTTCGCGCCACCGTGGACATCGGCAACTACCTCAGGCTTGAGGGCAATACCTCCTACGACTCGGTCTTTCATTGGATTGGACAGGGGCAAGTCAGCCTGATGGTTCCCTTCGGCGCCAAACGCGCTGTGCGTAAGCACTGCAACTGCTGTCCCACAGCCTTAGCCCTCAGCCAGCGCGCGTTGCAACGGGTGGACCGCAATGAGATCATTGCCGTGGATGACAAGCATAAGCTCACCAGACTGAGCTCGCCTTTCTTCATCTTTGTCGACAGCAATAGCCACTCCGATGGGACCTGGGAGTCTCCGTACCCCACCCTCATCCTGGCGCAAGACAATTCAGGCCCCAATGATGTGATCTACGTCCTTCCCGGAAACGGATCTCCTTACGACGTCACCTCAAGCGGCGGCTTTACGATGCAAGAGGGACAAAAACTTTGGGGCTCTTCGGTCTCTCATCCCCTGGACACACCCTATGGCGCCATTACGATCCCTGCGTTAAGCAAGGCGATGCCTTCGGTCTTAAACACTGATCCAACCCCTGGTTCCTTTGTGATCGCGATGCCGGTGTTAAGCGCTGAAGTTGTTGGAATGGGCATTCAAGGAGGCGGGGTGGCCTCTCTTGGGATTTTTTATATCAGTGGTAGCGGAAATGGGACCCTACTCGTCCAAGATAATCAGATCTCAGATTTAACGGTGGCGGGAGTTGCCGTGGATAATAATGGAGCAAATATTACCGCAACGATTTCAAACAATCAAATATCAAATATTTCGACTAATTCTATGGGAGCTGATACCTTTGTTGCAGGGGTTATTGTGGAAGGCGCGGGTGGGTCCTCTATCGTGAATATCTCAGACAATCAGATTTCCAATATGACTAGCCTTTCGGCTGGGATTGCGGCTGGGATTGCTGTGACAAATTTTGGTACTAGCGTCTGTACAGTTACTCTCCAAAACAATCAAATTTCGTCCATTATAGGAATGGGGACTGCTGAAGCTGACGGTATCACAGCAAGAAATAATAACGCCGGCAATGCAGTCTTTTCATTCTTAGACAACCAAGTCTCAGGAGTGAGCTCCCTCGTGACCTCTCATGGGATTTTAGCACCCACTAGTATAGGAACTACTGGACCGACCTGTGTGACGCTGATTGGCAACAATACCGCTCCCTCTGAAATTCTATTGGAGAAGGGGGGCTCCGGACCTCTTACACTAAATTCCACAAGCGGCAATAACACACCAACCCCAACGGAGTCTGGAGGAGTTACCAACGGCAGCTGTCCCTAACGGCGGCTAGTCGTCATGCAGGCCCTGAGGGATCGTTCAGAATTGAAGAACTCGTCCCTCAAGGGACGAGATTCTCCGACGGTTTAAGGATTCTTGCCATAAGACAGCCCGCCTAACCCGCCCCTGAAGGGGCAGGATTGCGGCGAGCGCACCGTTCAAAAAGACGACTTGGGAGGGGTACGAAGCCCCTCCCAAGACGCAGTAACAATCCCCGGCCTTAAGGCCGGGGTTCACTTTTCCCTCGAGAACAGTAAAAGTTAATTCTGAACGATCCCTAGAGCCTTAGGGCCTGCAGCGCTTTTTCGTAGTTGGGTTCCTGGCTAATCTCTGGCACGAGTTCTGTGTAGATCACCCTGTCTTGCGCATCGAGGATCACGATGGATCTCGCGAGAAGGCCTGCCAGCGGTCCGTCTTGGATGAGTACTCCATAGTCTCTCCCAAAATCTTTCGAGCGCATCATCGAAAGGGCAGTGATGTTCTCCACCTTTTCTGCCGTGCAGAAACGCTTCTGCGCAAACGGCAAATCCGCAGAGATCACGAGCACCGCGATCTCAGGATGCTGGCCAAGGGCCTCGTTGAACTTTTTGGTCGATGTCGCGCACACCAAGGTATCTAAACTGGGAACGATATTGAGAAGCTTGCGCTTCCCTTTAAAATCCGCAAGCGTCCGATCGTGCAGTTCTCCGTCCACGAGCTTGAAATTCGGGGCTTGGCTTTCCAGACGGGGAAGCTCGCCGCTCGTATGGACCGGGGCGCCTTTGAGGGTGACTTGTGCCATATTGTTCTCCTTTAAAAGATATCCTAAGTATATCAAAAAATTTAAGCTTGTCAAAATTGTAAAGATTATGTTAAGATATAGGCCCTATGGAAGAGGAAAACCAAACATCCTGTCGCGTCAAAAAAGTCTTTGAGCTGAAGAGTAGTCAGGAAGATCGTCCCCCTGCAGCCCCGCTGTCCGGGTCTCTGTTCAGGCTGCCCTCTATCCCAAAGGAAATCAAGCACTTAGCCCTACTTTCT
>Ga0207105_1176_pt1 | contig 15328 bp, 12 predicted proteins | sample Alteio_BWMinHeat_77_FD_153569 | JGI IMG/M metagenome (GOLD analysis project Ga0207105, IMG submission 153569) | Enriched cells from forest soil in Barre Woods Harvard Forest LTER site, Petersham, Massachusetts, United States -... | ecosystem: Environmental > Terrestrial > Soil > Temperate forest >... | reverse complement strand
GAACTCTTCTGATGCACACTGGTCGGGGCCGACCAGATGTTCCTCGGTTAACTTGCCGTGCGCCAGAATGACATAGCTCAACCCCTTATGGAAATGCCACGGAAGGCTATCGCCGGGCTTCATGGTGAAAGCATGGATTTGGACCGTAGCAGGCACTGGATATCCGGGGCCGGCAATACCAAAGTCATAGGCCGGAACGGTTCCAAGGAGTAGCGTGATGTTCGACAACGCAAACGCGCTGCCGACGAGAACGGTCATCAGACCGATGAGTGTACCTATTGCTCGCTTTCGATTTCGTGTCATGGGTGAACTCCTCTTCAGTGAATTGACTGAGCTTGTAGTGGCTTCTCGGAAGAGAATCGGAGATTGGTTGGGTTCCGAGAAGACGTTTGCATAAGTGGACCGATCTATTTGTCTCTTGGTGGGATATCGGAAAAGGGAGCCACAAGACGACAAAGGCCTGGAACAAAATTCAGACGGGCGGGAACAGCGCGATCTGCAAAGAGGCTCCGCCGAAGAGACAATTCTCGACTTTACATCGAAGACGACTAAAGGCGCCTGTCCTAAGGAGGGAAATAAAATTCACATACAGCCTCATGGGCTTACAAAATAGTGCAGTCACGACTTGCGCTGACCAGGTTCCTGGCGTGGTTAACAGCCTTCAATCTGGAGACATATACGTCATGCGCGAATGCAGATATCTAGTGGATGGAATTAACGGACTTATTTCTGTCGAGGAACTTGATCCTGTTTAGTACCATTCCGGAGTGCAGCCAATTCGGATCGAACTTCTCGGCCAGTTACGGATCACCTTGGGAAAAGATCTGCTAACGTCGGTGAATACAAACCGGATGCGCTCTTTGTTGGCCTTTCTTGTGCTTCACAATGATGTGCCGCAATCGCGTGAACATCTGGCCTACCTGCTGTGGCCCGGGTCGAGTGAGGCCCAGGCCCGCACGAATTTGCGACAACTGCTCCACAATCTGCGGCGGACTTTGCCGGTGGATTGCTCTCTGCTGGTGGCGGATAACCACACCGTGCACTGGAAGACGGATAAGTCCTGCTCGATCGACGTCATGGAGTTCAAGGCTGCGGTTCAGGCCGCGGCCGGCTCGAAAGAAAGCGATCTTGCGGCGGCTCGAAAAAGCCTCGAGGAAGCAGCGCGGCTCTACCAGGATGACCTGCTCCCCGATTTGTACGACGAATGGCTCGAACCCACACGAACGCAGTTACGGCAGCAATTCGCGGATGTTCTCACCCGCCTTTCAAGGCTGGTCGAGACGCTCGGCGAGTATCCGGCGGGGATTCTTCACGCGACCCGGCTGGTCGCTCTAGATCCGCTGCGCGAGTCCTACTATCAGACGCTGATGCGGCTGCACATGCGCAATCATGACCGCTCCAGCGCCTTGCGCGTGTATCACCAATGCCTGCGAGCTCTGCAGCGCGAACTGGGCGTCAGTCCCGGCAGGTCTATGCAGGAAATGCTGAGGGAGGCTCTCAAATCCGAGGAGTTGGCTGCCGCCCCGGTTGAGTTGCCGCCCTACGCCGCAACCAAGCCTCTTCCTTTGGTCGGTCGTCGCATGGAGTGGGAGCGGCTGCAGGATTGCTGGCGGCGCGTGACGGAAGGGGATGCGCACTTCGCCCTGATCATGGGCGATCCCGGGATTGGAAAATCGCGCCTGGCTGAGAAGCTGTTTGATTCGTGTGCACGCAATGCAAAAAACACAGCCATCCGCGCTCGCTGCTACTTTGCGCAAGGGCAGCTCGCGTACGGGCCCATCACGGAGCTTTTAAGGGCCGAGCCTATGCGGGCGGCGCGAACGCAGCTTCCATTGCCGCAACTCGCAGAACTGGCCCGCGTGGTGCCGGAGATTCTCGTGGAGAATCCTGGAATTTCACCTCCCCAGCCTTTGACGGAGAGTTGGCAGCGGCTTCACTTGTATGAAGCCATGAATACGGCGTTCCGCAAGGTCTCGAAACCGCTGCTGCTGGTGATCGATGACCTTCAGTGGTGCGATCGGCATTCCTTTGAATGGCTGCATTCGCTCTTCAGATCGGGCTCGGCCAAAGGGATTCTGGCAGTGGGCACTGCGCGGATGGAGGAAACCCAGCGCGATCATGCATTGACGGGCCTGCTTGGCGAACTGCGCCAGGCTGGCCAGTTGTCTGAACTGGCGCTAAACCCGCTGAGTGTCGAGGAAACCGAGGCCCTGGCCGCCGAGGTAGCCGCCCACAAGTGCGATCCGGCATTTCTCAAGAGTCTCTACAAGACAACCAGGGGAAACCCGCTCTTCGTGGTGGAGACTATGCGGGCATCGATTGAAGGCGATGGAGAGCAGCGATCCGTTCCACCGCGAGTGCAGGCCGTGATTGCAGCGCGGTTTGCTCAACTGTCACCGGCGGCATATGAATTGGCTGGACTGGCGGCGACGATCGGCAGACCGTTCTCTTTCGAATTGCTCGCTAAGGCCACCGACTGGGATGAAGACAGCCTTTCTCGAGCGCTGGAAGAGCTGTGGCAGCGGCGCATTATCGACGGCCAGGGCGCGGCCGTTTACGACTACACGCACGATCTGCTGCGGGAGGTGGCGAATGCCGAACTCAGCCCCATACGCCGGCGGTCTTTGCATCAGAGGATAGCCCGCGCATTGGAAGAGTTGCACGGACCTGAACCGGCGGGCGTCAGCGTGCAGTTGGCTGGGCATTATGAGGGCGCTGGCATGGCGGGGCAGGCGATCCGGTTTTACGGGGTGGCCGCGTCGGTGGCCAAACAAAGCTTTGCCGATGCAGAATCAGCAGACCTGATGCGGCGAGCGCTTCGGTTATGTCGCGAGTTCCCAGAGACGGCAAAACGCGACCATGAAGAGCTCGAATTGCTGTTACGGCTTGGGCCGTCATTGGTCACTACCCATGGTTATAGCGTTCCCGAGGTAGGGGAGACGTATCATCGCGGTCTGGAGCTTTCACGGCGCTTGAAGCACACAGAGCACCTGTTCGCGTTGCTGAGCGGAGCATGGCTCTTCCATATTGTGCGTGGCGAACTGGAGCAATCGAGAATGCTGGCGCAGGAATGCGTCGACTGTGCGCGCGACGAAGGCGATGTTCCCCAGGAGATGGGCGGCCACTTTATTCTGGGCACCAGCCTGTTTCATCTTGGACGACTGGCGGCGTCCCGGGAACAGATCGAATTGGCGGTGTCATCTTCGGAGGCTTCTTCGCATCCTGCGCTGGCGCTCTTCGCGGGGCCGGACGTGGGCGTGTTCAGCCGCGCGTACAGAGCGCATTTGTTATGCCAGTCGGGCGATGTGGACGCGGCCGTAATCAAGAGCGACGAAGCCGTTCTCAGGGCGCGCGAGGTTGCCCACCCGTTCACACTCGCCATCGCGCTGGACTATGCGGCCATGCTGAATGTGTATCGATACGAATGCGGTCTTGCCCTGGTGCTGGCCGAGGAAGCAGCCGCGATCTGCGGAAAGCACGGGTTTGCCTATTACCGGGCCGTGGCAGAGATCCTTGCTGGTTGGGCTACCGGAATGGAGAGCGACGCTTCGGCCGGGATGCGTCGACTCCACCGCGGACTTGATGCGCTGAAGGCCACAGGAGCGGAGCTTCGTTTGCCGTTCTACTACGGGCTCCTCGGGGAAGTCGGTGGTCGGGCCGGCCAGAGTGGCGAAGCGCTGGCGAATATTGCCACCGGATTTGCTTTCTTGAGCAAGAACAGTGAGATGTGGGCGGCGCCCGAGCTGCACCGCATCCACGGCGATCTGTTGTTGCGCGGCGGCGACCAGATACAGGCGCAGGCCAGCTACCGGCGCGCGATCGCAACCGCCAGCCAGATTGGCTCGCGGCTGTTTGAAAATCGCGCAACGGACCGCCTTCGTTTTCTTCAAATCAACCCGGTTGAAACGGCCGAACGCTGATCCCGTTCCTCACAGAACGCTTTCCGAACGCCCTCCGGCGCAAAGTAGTTCTTGAACCGCACGTCCTTCCCCAGGAGGCAATCATGCAACAGCAAGCTATCAGTGAATTCAAGGGTCAGCTACAGGGTGAGCTGATTGATCCTGCCGATCCGCGCTACGACGAAGCGCGCAAGGTCTACAACGGAATGATCAGCCGGAAACCGCGCCTGATCGCCCGGTGTGCTGACGTAGCCGACGTGATCGCGGCGGTGAATTTTGGTCGACAGAATGAGCTTCGGGTCTCGATCCGGGGTGGCGGGCACAACGCAGGCGGATTGGGTGTCTGTGACGATGGACTGGTGATCGACCTCTCGCCGATGAAATACGCTTATGTCGATCCGGCCGCAAGGACGGTTCGCGTGGGCGCCGGCAGCACGTGGGGCGAGGTTGACCACGCAACGCACGCGTTCGGACTGGCCGTGCCGTCGGGAATCATCTCCACCACCGGGGTCGGCGGCTTGACGCTCGGCGGCGGCATGGGCCACTTGACCCGCCAGTATGGGCTGACGATCGACAACCTGCTCTCTGCCGATATGGTTCTCGCCGATGGCTCGTTCGTGACCGCAAGCGCCGACGAGAACACTGACTTGTTCTGGGCAATCCGTGGCGGCGGGGGAAACTTCGGCGTCGTGACGTCGTTCTTATTCCAGGCGCACCCAGTGAGGATGGTGTGCGCCGGCCCGATGCTCTGGCCCCTGGACAAGGCCGCGGACATCATGAAATGGTATCGGGACTTCATCACCCAGGCACCCGAGGAGATTAATGGCTTCTTCGCGTTTATGACCGTTCCTCCCGGGCCCCCGTTTCCTGAAAATCTTCACTTCCAGAAAATGTGCGGCGTGGTGTGGTGCTACAACGGCCTGCTCGAACACGCCGGCGAAATCCTCGAGCCTTTGCGCAACTTCCATCCTCCCGAGTTCGAATTCTTCGCTCCCATGCCTTTCCCTGCGTTGCAGGGCATGTTCGACGGGCTTTATCCACCGGGACTGCAATGGTACTGGAAGGCGGACTTCGTCAACGAGTTGAAAGACGAGGCCATTGCTCTCCACATCAAGTACGCCTCGCAACTGCCTACCATGCAGTCGACGATGCACCTATATCCCATCAACGGGGCTGCTCACAAGGCCGCCAACGACGATACGCCATGGAGTTATCGGAGGGCCACGTGGAGCGAGGTGATTGTCGGTGTTGACCCCGATCCAGCGAACAAGGACCAGATTACCGAGTGGGCCCGGAATTACTGGGAGGCACTGCACCCGTTTGGAGCCGGAGGCGCGTACGTGAACTTCATGATGGACGGCGAAGGAGACGAGCGGATCCGCGCGACATACCTGGACAACTATGAACGCCTTGTGCAGATCAAGACGAAATACGATCCAGACAACTTCTTCCGCGTGAATCAGAATATCCGGCCCCATGCCAGCGCCACGACACCGGCATGAAAGGGCAATCAGCCGAAACACAAGTTCTTCGTCTCCATTCACGGAGAATGAGGAGCCGACCCTTATCAAGAAAGGGGTTGCTTGGATCAATGAGCATTCAATATGACATTCAAATCCTGCGATCAAAACTGATCGCCTTGACAAGACTGACGCAGCGCACGGTGAACTATTCCACCAAGGCGTTTCAACTCGGCCGGCCCGAGCTCTGCCGAGCTGTACAAAATTCCAAAGACGACATGAGCGCGATTCGTTGCTGGATCGCGAGTCATGGCCGGAAACTTCTGGAGACCGGGATACCCGTGGATGCGGATTCGCGGTTCGCATGCGCCGCATTGCGAATATCCGGCGCGCTCGAGGTCGCGTACAACGCCGCAGTCGAAATCGCGCAACAGATCGAAACTTGTTTCGCCGCTGGATGGATACCAGTCTCTGCTGAATTGGAAGATGCGGGACAGTTCGTGAACAGCCTGATTCGTCTATGCGTTCTCTCTCTGTTGAACAGAGATGTACGATATGCGAAGGCGGTTCTGCACAACGCCGGAGCCGGCAACAGTTTGGATCTGGCTGTCTATCTCACGCATCACCATCTCGCGAAGCGGACCAGTGTACATGTGCGGTTTGAATCGGCAATAATTCGATGCCTCGATGAAATTGCCGGTCAGACCCGCGAAATCGCCGACTCGATCATCCTCTGGCTCGAAGAATCCGAGCGGGGAAATGCGCCGAGCGGAAGTGCCGAGCACAAACCGGTGCACCATACAGCCAGGTTAGCGAGCGACGCATGCCCGGTTACGGTCACGGCGACGGATTCGCCCCGCAAAGCGTTGGTTTCTTCGGGCGCAATTCCACCGCGCCCGGCTCTTCGTTTGAAGCCACTCGATGACTGCGGCATTCCGTCGCAGGGCTTCGCCGCGGCCGTGCCGACTGAGGACTTCATACAGGCCCGGTTGATGGGTCTGCAACAGCGAGTCTGCGAATTGCTGGTCAAGAACCAACAGCTCCGCATGGGCCTGATGGCCGAGAGTGCGGACAGTCACCAGGACCATCTCAGTTGAACAGCACGAGGGTGTTCAGAGCTCGAGCTGAGAGTTTCCCCATCGTTCGCCCTCGCTCGTAAGTCGTGCTTCAACGCCTACACTTGATAGCGCAAGGCTGCGGCAACTGTCGTACCGGGTCGTCACTTGGCAACACAAAGACTATGACAAACGCGTGACAACCATCGCGTCTTCGCTGCACAAATGAACGTTGTTCATGATGCGAGATTGTGATCGAGATATTCCAGGACCTGCGGAATGGCCGGTGCCCTTGCCCTGTTCAGCGAACCGATACTGCTGCACCACCGAATCGAAACAATGGAGGTTTCTCCTTGCAGTTGAGCGATTACCTGCGCACCAATGCACCTGAAAGTGGCGACAGAGCGGCGACCGATGCGCTGTTCAGCATCCTGTACTCGGATCTGCACCAGCTGGCGAAGCGAGAGCGCTCCCTGCGGTGGAATCCGCAAAAACTGGGCGCAACCACGCTTTTGCACGAAGCTTACCTCGATGTCGCCCGGCGAGACTGCTCCTTTCCCGATCGCGCCCGCTTTATGGGATACATGGCGCGCGTTATCCGGGGTATCCTCATCGATCACACCCGCCGGAGCCGCTCCTTGAAGCGCGGTGCCGACTTCGCAATCACCGCCCAAAGCATCGAAATCATCGGACAGCCTGACGAGGCCAAAGAGTTATCGATCATCAGCGATGTCCTGGATCAACTCGCGAAGGTTGAACCGGCACTGGCTGAGGTAGTTGATCTCAAGTTCTTCTGCGGATTCTCCTTTGCCGAAATTGCCGCCATACAAAAACTGTCGGAAAGAACGGTGCAACGGAGATGGGAAAAGGCGCGCGTCTATCTCCACTGTAACGTGTCGACCAGTTTGTCCTTCTAGAAAGTCGCGTCCAGTATGACTTCCGCTCAATGGCTTGCACTCAGTCCCTACTTGGAAGACGCTCTCGAGATGTCGCCGGAGGAGCGCTCTGTCTGGTTTGATTCTTTGCGTCTTAAGAATCCGACCATCGCGGAGGAACTGGAGGCTCTTCTGCTGCACTCAGAGGAAGCCGTGGAGGAGAGATTTCTCGAGAGGCGTGCGGTCGAGTTGCCGAATCCGGTAGCGTTGACTGGGCAATCCGTCGGCGTCTACCGCTTGGTATCGCAAATCGGGCGCGGGGGAATGAGCACCGTGTGGCTGGCAGAGAGGCAAGACGGTCGATTCGAACGTCGCGTGGCCATCAAGTTCCTCAACGTCGCCCTCATCGGAAACGGTGGAGAGAAACGTTTCAAGCGCGAGGGCAAGATCCTCGGACTTCTGGTTCATCCCAACATCGCCGAACTGATCGATGCCGGAGTGCTGCCTACTGGGCAGCCATACCTTGTGCTTGAACATATCGATGGCGCCGACATCGACCGTTACTGCGATGAGCACAATCTCGATATCCCGAGTCGCATCCTCAAATTCTTGGATGTGCTGCAGGCCGTGGCGAAAGCCCACGCAAACCTGATTGTGCACCGGGACGTTAAGCCCTCCAACGTGCTCGTGGGCCGCGATGGCCAGGTCAAGTTGCTCGATTTTGGGATTGCCAAGCTGTTGGAGAACGAAGCGCACATCGAAGTGCGATCGCAGCTTACGTTCGAATATGGACAAGCGTTGACGCCCCAGTATGCAGCACCGGAACAGTTGAACGGAGAGGCAGTCACGACCGCGGCAGATGTTTATTCCTTGGGGGTGCTGCTTTACTTGCTGCTGACCGGGCGCCATCCCATTGGGCAGAACGTGCAAACACTCGCCGATTTCATTAAGGCCATCCTGGAGGAGGAATCGCGGCGTCCAGCGGAGGTGGTCGCACAAAGCAGCGACGGGCTGGCCGGATGGTATGCCGCACGGAGGTCTTCGACACCGGAAAGACTCCGCCGTATGTTGCTCGGAGACCTGGACACGATTGTCGCAAAAGCATTGAAGAAGGATCCGTCAGAGCGATACTTATCAGTGACCGCATTGGCGGATGACCTGCGGCGATACTTGAAGAATGAGCCGATCAGCGCTCGACCGGACACGGTTGGCTACCGTGCGTCCAAATTCGTGCGACGCAACGCGACCGTTGTAACGCTCGCGGCCATTACCGTTGTAGCGTCGACCGCGGGCCTGGTCGGAACCGGGCTTCAGGTGAAGTCTACGCGCGCGGAGAGGGACTTGGCCGTGCGTCAATTGTCTCGGGCGGAGAGAATCGCCAATCTCAACGCGGTGCTGCTCACGGATGCGGCTCCCACGGGCGTGTCTCTCACTCCCTCTCAGCTTCTCGAACGTGAAGAGCGAATTGTCCAGCGCGAACAGTACGACAGTGTAGCCAGTCACGTCGAAATGCTGCTTTCGATCGGCGACCAATACTCCGGACAAGGTCAGAATGCGAATGCCCTACGGGTGCTCGAGCAAGCGTACCGACTTTCCCGCGGCATTCCGGAAAGGTCCGTCCGCGCCAGGGCGTCGTGCGTATTATCGGGAGCATTGCTGCCATTAGGCGAATTGGCGCGCGCGGAGGCTCTCTATCAACAAGGTCGGAATGATCTTCCCAGGGATCCCCGCTCCTCCCTCGACCGGGCGTTTTGTCTCCTGCGTGGAAGCGAAGCAGCATTTCGCAGTGGAAACTCGAATGAGGCAATTGAGCGCGCGGAGTCCGCCGTACACATATTCAAGCAGTCGCCCGTTCAGCCCGATTTTCAGGAACTCAATCTGTTGGTGAACCTCGCCGGGATGTACGGCGATGCAGGGCGCTTTCGCGAGTCCAACGCCGTATTTGAGCGCGCCAGCGCTTTGATGGCGAACCTCGGATATGGCGAGACCCAGAGAGCGGTGAAACTCTTCAATGACTGGGCGCTCATCCTGACATACGTGGGCAGACAGCTACAGGCGGAGCAGGTCTACCGCCGCGCGATCGACGCGGGCCGCACCAGTCCCACCGAAGACACTCTGCCACCGGTTCTCTTATACAACTATGCCACCGTGCTGCGGGACCTCGGTCGTTTCCGCGAAGCGAAAGAGAATGCGCGTAAAGCCTCCGCCAGGGCTCGCGATGCCGGCAATGCAATTCTGGTCGATCAGATCGATTTGCTCTTCGCCCGAATCTATCGCGACCAACACGACTGGTCCCGTGCGGAAGCATTATTATCGAACCTGGAGCCCAGGCTGAAGCGCAAACTCCCTCCTTTCCACTATGCGTTCGCGGCACTGACTTCCGACAAGGCTCTGCTGGCTGAGGCGCGGAAGGATCTTCCGGCGGCGCTCCGACTGGCGAACGAAGCCATCAGCATGGATGAGGCGGCTATCCAGCAAGGCGGACAGTGCGCGGCCTATCTGCCCGTACTCCTGGTACGCCGATCGGCAGTTGAGCTCGAGTTGCACCAGGTCCAGCACGCCGCTGCCGATGCGGACCGGGCACTCACATTGTTTAGAAAAGCGATCGATGACGGGTTGTCTTCCAGCCACGTCGGCCGTGCGTACCTTGCAAAAGGCCGTATCCTGCAGCACGAAGGCAAACTGGCTGAGGCTCGAGAAGCATTCGGCCTGGCCGCAACGCACCTAGAAGATACTCTTGGTCCGAACCACCCTGACTCGCGCATGGCGCGCCAATCAGCAGAACTTCTCTGCGCCTCCAAATAGATCCTCGGCGTCCCTCCAAAATGACCTGTCCTCGTGACGTGTATTGCCACTCGTGTCCGATATCTGCAGTGAAGGCCGGTGCAACAAAGCCGCCTTGGAAATGGAGACATACGACATGAGAAAACTGAATATGTTCGCGCTCGTAGTATTTGCAGGCCTTGGCTCTACGAGCCTCGCTTCGGCCCAGGAACGCCAACTTCGCGGTCAAATCCCGTTCGGCTTCACCGCCGGGTCGGCAAGATTGTCCGCCGGAGAATATCGCATCACTTACGATATGTCCGGAATCGTGACGTTCCGCAACATTGACAACGGTGACAGCGCAATCACCTTCGTGGAATCCGATCAGGGCATCAAGGACGGAACGTGCGCGCTGGTCTTCGCCCGCTACGGTGATCAGTACTTCCTGAAGCAATCCAGATGCGATGCAGTGAACGCAAACTTCTTTCTTCCCACTTCCGGACTTGAAACGAGGGCCCTGGAGGGGCTGAACCATCACAGCGAGCAGAGCCTCGTCGCAATGCAGTAATTCCCTCTCAAAGCCAATTGCGAGCCGGAAGGCAAAGAGCCTCCGGCTTGAATTTCTGTGCCGGACTCGTTGCCAGCTTGGCGCACAAGTGAATCCGGGCTTTCGGAATGTTAAGGCAACGGTGTCGTCTTCTTCACTTGTTTTCGATCTGTCATGCGGGACTCCACCGAGACGAGGACGAGATCAGTCGCAGATTCTGAAGATACGGAGGAAATAACAATGCGCATGACAACCACACAGATCTTCTTAGCCAGATATCTGATGTCTGCCGGTGCAGCGATCAGCCTTGCACCAACAGTCCGGAGCGCGAGCCGACCATCAGGCGAGATTCACCCCGGTCGCACAGATCGTGGCTTTGGACGAATGCGATCCGTCTACGTTATGCGCTGTTGGGGCCTGATTTCTGCCGCAACGTTGCGTTTGGCGCCTCCACTACCCCCTCCGATTGGTTTGCCAGCAATCCAGTTGGTCGCAGTAGGGACGATCATCGCTGATCGCACACTGGGTGGCCGGAGGCAGTCATCCACCTCCGGCTCCCACAGAACCCAGCGTGCAGATTTCCCGCACTAGGCTCGTCAGAGGTTGATTCACAGTATGGCGATAGCCTGCAACTCTCGGTAGGAGTAATGCAGCTTTGGTCGAAGCAGCGGGAACTATTCCTTGAGGCGGCCTCAGTAAACCGGATCCAGCATCTCGATTTCGCGGAAATCTCAGCGCACACGGTCGACAAGAAACTCCTCCAGGCCAAGCTCCATGATGAGTTTTACATGCTGAATGCGCCCGAAGGAGAGAAAGGCATCATGAAACTGTCCGGATATTCGAAACACAAAGTCTCGAGTGCCTGATGCTCGGTCTGATCTCGAAAGGCATTCTGGCATCATTGAGGCCAAAGTGAACCGTGGTGATGCGATTTCCGGCCTGCGCTGCTGTGGTTAATCCTCCTTCTTCAGACTTTTTGGGCGCATCCTGCGGAAAAATGTGGGTACTGAGATACCGAATTGTTTCGCCAGCTCGGCAGCGGTGAACTTCCTGCTGTCCCACAAAGCACGCATCCCTTCATCCTGCTTTTTCGTCGTCTTTCTCCTGGCTCGCCGAGACGACCGCGAGCGCGAGCGGTGGCTAAACCTGCCATCGTTCTTTCGCGGACAAGGTTCCGCTCAAACTCTGCCAATACCGCGAAGATGTGGAAGATGAGTCTGCCGTTGGCTCCTTTGGTGTTGATATCCTCCGTAAGAGAAATGAACTGCACGCCTGAGTTTTCGAGGCGTTCAACAATCTCAAGCAGGTCGCGTAGCGAGCGACCCAGGCGGTCCAGCTTCCAGATGACGAGGGTAGCGGGGACCCATGGGATCGATGGGGCCACAGGCTTCCACGCCAAGCCATTCAATGTTGGGCCCGCCGTAGCGGAAGGTTTCGCCGCCAAGGGTCAGGCGGGTTCCGTCGCGCTGGACAAATTCGTCGTTGTGCGCGGTCTGCGCCGAACTCCGGGCGCACACTGCCATCACGGCTAGCGCCACAAGCATTGTGCTTCGCCAAAAATTCCGTCCGGCCTGAGCTTTCAATGATATAACCCTTTCATGCCGGAAATGCTGCGGGCCATCTTCCTAGCCCTGATTCGCTGTGCTCGATCTCGCCGCGACCTGGTATTGGAGAACCTTTCACTCCGTCAGCAGCTTGCGGCCTTGGCGGCGAGGCAGCCGCGTCCACGGCTGGCTGCCCATGACCGTCTGTTCTGGGTCATCCTGCGGCGATTTTGGTCCGATTGGAGACGTGTTCTTGTCATTGTGCATCCCGAGACTGTCGTTCGCTGGCATCGCGGCGGGTTCAAGATGTACTGGAAGTGGATCTCGCGGAAGCATATACGATCCGGCATGAAACCTACACCGAAGGGGCTCCGCGAACTCATCTTTCGCATGGTAGCGGAGAACAGCACCTGGGGTGCGCCGCGTATCCACGGTGAGCTGAAAATGCTCGGATACGCGCTCTCTGAGCGGACCGTCCTGCGCTGGATGCGAAAGGCGCCCAGGAATGCCGAGCCGGCAAGACTTTGGGCAGCATTCCTGAGCAACCACTGTGAAGCGATTGCCGCAATGGATTTCTTTACCGTGCCGACGCTGACATTCGGGGTGCTTTACGGCTTCTTCGTGATCGCACATGACCGCCGGAGTATTCTTCACTTCAACGCCACCAGGCATCCGACGAGCGCGTGGGTGATCCAGCAATTGCGGGAAGCGTTTCCGTACGACTCCGCGCCACGCTATCTCATCTTCGATCGCGGCGCGAACTTCAATGACGATGTAGTTGATACGATCATGGGCTTTGGCATTCAGCCCAAGCGAACAAGCTTTCAAAGCCCGTGGCAGAACGGAATCGCGGAGCGTTTCGTCGGCAACGGCCGTCGGGACTTGCTCGACCATGTGATTGTAGTGAACGAGCGCCATTTGAAGCGACTAATGAACTCGTATATCTCCTACTATCACGAGGACCGCACCCATCTCGGCCTTAGCAAAGAAACGCCTGCCAGACGCAAGGCCGAAGAGAATCCGGCGCCCGATTGCCGAGTCGTTTCGATCCCACGATTGGGCGGCCTACATCATCGATACTGCATCGCTGCGTAGCTCCTGCTACTTCGCACAACAGACACTGCCCCAAATGACCAGCGGGGACGTGCGCCCGGTGGGCATAGCAAGCAGCGTGAACGCCGCCGGGCCGTGCTCCCCACACACCGAAAGAAGAAGTTTGCCACAACTCGACACCTGGGTGCCACTGTGGGAAGACTCTCTGCAAAAAAAAGGGGAACCCCTCTATCCGCCCGATTTCAATTTGACGAGAGACAGCTCCGAACGACACCAGAACAACACCAAATCACCTAACGGAGCTGACATGAACCTGTTTACTCATCTGAACTTCCCGGGCAACTGTGCGCAGGCGTTTCGCTACTACGAGGAGATTCTCGGAGGAAAAATCCTGGCTTTGATGAAGCAGAGCGACGCGCCGGGCGCGGGCCGGAAAGTAGAAGGAGAGGATCCGGTTTTGCGTGCGCGCATGGAAATTGGCAAAACCGTCCTCATCGGAAACGACGTACCTCCGGATCGCCTCGAACCGATGCGCTCCGCATACCTTTGTCTCAGTGTCGACTCGGTGCAGGAAGCTGAGCGAATCTACGCTGCGCTCATGCAGGGTGGCGAAGCCTTCATGCCCCTGCAGGAGACCTATTTCGCATCGCGCTTCAGTTAACTGCGCGATCAATTTGGCACACTTTGGACTCTGATCCAGGAACGGTCAATGTCCTGACGCTCAGCCGCTGGGCTATCCCGCTAACTGCATTGAGGGCGCCCGGCATCGATTGCGAGATCGGGGACACGCCAAGATCTTTCGTCATCGGGGGCCGGGTCGATTGATGCTAAATCACCGGTGCCAGAGTTCGAGGCGGCTGCGAATGCGATTGTTACCGGAGATCTGAAGACTCTGAAGGACCTCCTGGCCAGAAATCCCGATCTGGTTCGACGGCGCTCGACTCGCGAACATCGGGCCGCGCTGCTGCACTACACCGGTGCGAATGGTGTCGAAAGCTATCGCCAGATGACTCCGCAGAACATGTCGAGATCGCAAGGTTCCTGTCGGAATCGGGGGCGGAGGTGGACGCCGAGGCCAATGTTTATGGGGGCGGACGCACGACACTGGGCCTAGCTGCGACGAGCGTGCATCCAGAATTGGCGGGAGTGCAGGAGGCGTTGTTGCAATTATTGCTGGACCACGGCGCCCAGATCGAAAAGCCGAATCTCGCAGGTAACAGCCAAGGAGTAGTCATATCTTGCCTTGCCAATGGACGACAGAAGGCTGCGGTATTCCTTGCTTCCAGAGGCGCGAGCCTGAACTTGGAGAGCGCGGCGGGCACAGGCCGACTCGAGATCGTGAAGACATCGTTCCATACCGATGGGACATTGCTACCGCCCACAACAAAGCGGGATTTGCAGGCGGGGTTTCTCTGGGCATGTATGTATGGACATGAGGATGTCGCGTCCTTTCTGCTGGAGCACGGCGCAGATTTCCGCGATGCTGCGGGCACTGGGGCCACCGGTCTGCATTGGGCGGCGGGTGGAGGACACCTCGGCATCGTCAGACGACTTCTCGATTTGGGATCTCCCTTGGAAGAGATCAACCGATGGGGTGGATCTGTCCTGGAGCATGCCGGCCACGGCTTTGAGCATGAAACCTCAAAGGTCGATTTCATCCCGACATTTGAAGCCCTCCTCGCGACAGGCGCAAAGATACGAGGGCGTTGGCTGGAATGGATTGGGAATTTGAGAACACGCTCAGATGCCGAGAAGGCACGCGCCATAGAGGTTTTCCAACGTTACGGAGCAACAACATGATCGAGAAGACATTCTCAGATGTCGCCAAATCACGTTTCCAGAATTCATGGTCATGGAAACGTACCTTGACGATTTCCACTAAGCCGGTAGCGCAGCAGGTTTTTGCGCCGTTGCGATTCGTTCCAGATTCTCTCACCGGCTTGCGAGGGCTAATTAGTGCGCGCTGGTCCGTAGTTCTCCAACACGCAGACTCCTCCCCACGGCTTGTCGGGCTTGCGGCCAGCAGGATCGGGGAGAAGCGACAGCAGCCGCATTCCGAACGACAGGCGCTTCAACTTCGCCGCGGTATGTAACAGTGAACGCGTCTCGACAGACTGCCAGCCGTATGGGGC
>Ga0207105_1175_pt1 | contig 15344 bp, 10 predicted proteins | sample Alteio_BWMinHeat_77_FD_153569 | JGI IMG/M metagenome (GOLD analysis project Ga0207105, IMG submission 153569) | Enriched cells from forest soil in Barre Woods Harvard Forest LTER site, Petersham, Massachusetts, United States -... | ecosystem: Environmental > Terrestrial > Soil > Temperate forest >... | reverse complement strand
GTTAGACGCTGGTTTCAAAGTGCAATACAGAACTTGTGGCCGATCGCGATGGGATCATTGACTCTGAGAAAAAGTCCTTGTATTCGAAAGCGATGCCCACGCTGCGAGTCAGGCGAAGGACACTCCAGCTACGCGTTGTATGGCCGAAACGGAGATCACCGGTTTTCCATCTATGTGCCCGAGGAGTTGACTGAGGAATTGGAAAAGGCGATCCGGAACGGTCGCAAGCTTCAGAAGCTCGTGGCGGAAGCCGGACGCAGGTATACGTTGGCGCGGAAGAATGAGCGCAGCTCGCACAAGCGGAGGTAGCGAACAGCATTGCTGACGCTCCGACGTTGGAGGGAAAGTGCTCAATGACACTGAGTTTCTTAACTGGTGCATGCGTCTAGGGTTGAACGAAACGGCACGTGCCACGGTTGCGATGACACGATCTTGTAATCCTGCTCGTCGTGTCGGAGGTGGTCGCAAAAACGTCTCTGGACGATATCCAAGCCGCAAAATGGGAACCATCATCCAGTTCGAGAGCCACCGAGTTGAACTACCGTTCATTCACGAACTGGAGCGCGATCAAGAAGTACTGGAGTATTACGACCAGCCTCCCCCTATTTTGCTGAAGTATCACCAGACAAAGGGGAGGCGCGTGTCTGTGATGCATACTCCCGATTACTTCGTGCTTCGCAGAGATTCAGCCGGATGGGTGGAGTGCAAAACCGCTCAGGATCTTGAGATTCTGGCCACCAAAAGTCCGCAACGTTATCTTCGCGTCAGTGACGGCAGTTGGCACTGCCCTCCTGGCGAAATGCACGCTTCATCACTAGGCCTGAACTATACAGTATGGTCATCGGCCCACGTCGATTGGATCCTTCAGCGGAATCTTCAATTCCTGGAAGATTACATGCGGTTCGATTCTGCGGACATCACGAGATTTGCCAATCCTTCCCTCAAAGCGGTAATAGAAGCAGAGCCGGGGATCTTTCTGCAACAGCTATTGGAAAGAACTCGCGGCGTCGTGGAACCAGATGAGGTTTATCTGCTAATCGCAAGTGGCCAGATCTACGTGGATCTTAGTGCAGGCGCCATCGCAGAGCCGGACAAGGTTCACATCTTCGCCAACAAAGAAACGGCCATCGGGTATCGGCTCATCTCTGATCAGTTGAAGCCGAGAGGTCCAACTATCGAGCACGCCAACAGCCAACAGTCTCAGGTGCTTGAAGGGCGTGGCGAGGCGTTCCAGCTCCTGGCGGGGCCAGTGAGCAAGATTTGGCCATTGCAAATCAGCGCCTCAATGTCGTGAAGAGCTACCTTGCAGACAAGACTCCGAGTTCCGTTCCGGCAAGGACGGTGCGGCTTTGGGTAGCCCAATATCGAGTTGCAAGGGAGCTGTATGGTAACGGCTATGTGGGTTTGCTACCAAAGACGCAGAAACGGGGAAACCGAACCAGCCGCCTTCCCGAAGAGGTGCGTAGCCTGCTGACCAAGTCTGTCGAGAATGACTACGAAAGTCTCAAGCAAAAAACGAAGACAGCATCGTGGGCAGCTCTGAAGCGCAAGTGTGACGAAGCCGGTATTGCCACTCCGAGCTATGTGACCTTCTGTACGGCTGTGCGAGCGCGTCCAGCGTTTGAGCAAAAACTTAAACGGCAGGGCCATCGTGCCGCGTACATGCATGCACCTTTTTATTTCGAGTTGGAGCGGAAAACACCACGCCACGGAGACCGCCCGTTTGAGATTGGACACATTGATCATACGCAACTGGACATCGAGGTGGTCTGCTCTCATACGGGGCGACCTCTGGGACGGCCGTGGATGACGGTTCTCATCGATGCCTTTTCACGTCGTTGTTTTGCACTCTATCTTACATTCGACGCTCCAAGCTATCGATCCTGCATGATGATTCTGCGTGACTGTGTCCGTCGCTTTAGTCGTCTGCCACAGATTATCGTGGTTGACGGCGGCCCAGAGTTCCAGAGTACATATTTCGAAACTCTCCTAGCCCGCTATGAATGCACGAAGAAAACGAGACCCGCTGCAAAGGCGCGGTTTGGCTCTGTCTGCGAGCGGCTTTTCGGTACTACGAACACTCAGTTCATTCACAACTTGCGAGGTAACACGCAAATCACACGCAACGTCCGGCAGGTTACAAAGAGTAACAATCCTGCGGGGCAGGCAGCCTGGACCCTTGCTTGTCTTTACGATTATTTGTCGTGCTTCCTGTTTGAGATCTATGACAGCATCGAGCACCCAGCCCTGGGGCAAGCACCGCGAGACGCATATTCCGCAAGGCTAAAAGACACGGGCATTCGTGTAAACCGGCAGATCTCTTACGACCAGGATTATCTGATGGCAACGCTACCAACTACACAAAGGGGCACCGCGAAAGTGTTGCCTGGCCGCGGGATCATGATCAACTACATTTATTACTGGTCAGAAGCATTCCGTGATCCCGCGATTGAGAATCATGACGTGGATGTCCGCTACGATCCATTTGACATTGGCACAACCTATGCTTTTGTGAAAAAACACTGGACGGAATGTCATTCTGAACATTACGTGGTGCTTCAGGGGCGTTCACAAAGAGAAATCATGTTGGCTTCAAAAGAACTGAGGCGACAGCACCAATTGCATCCTCGCGAAAGGATTAGTCTGACCGCTCGAAAACTCGCGGACTTCCTCGAGTCAGCCGAAGCGGAAGAGGGCTGCCTACTTCAGAAATTACGCGATAGAGAAAGTAGGTCCGTCCGCCAGCTTGGCCCGGTTCTCGTCCCCAATGGGCAGTGCAGTGAGGTGACATCACAGGAACTACAGCCCGTGGATATAACACTGCCGATATCAGCACTAGCTTACGCCGAGGCGACAGAAATATATGGAGAGTTCTGATGACGGTTGGTTCTTGTGTAAGACCGGCATGCTCTGAATCGCGATTTAAACATTTTCGTGCGCATACGGTGGCACATCCACGACTCGCTGAGGCAAAAGAAACTCTGATGAGTGCGATTCATGGGGCTGAGCCGAATTCGCTTATTTTCGTATTTGGACCAACTGGAGTTGGCAAGACAACGTTGCGTTTGAAGACCGAGCAGTTGCTTGCACAAGAGCTTCTGAACGAACTCCAGAAAGATCTAACACGGATTCCGGTGGTAAGCGTCGAAGCAGTAGCTCCGGAGTCGGGAAGCTTCAACTGGCGCGATCATTTCAAGCGCCTTCTTTACCAGCTCGATGAACCACTGGTCGACCGTAAACTTGATCGACCTCTGGAGGAAAACGTTTCTGGTACAAGCAGACACTTTATGCCAACGCCCCGAGCCGTCGGTACGGAATATCGTTACGCCGTAGAGCAGGCCATTCGTTATCGTCGCCCTGTAGCCGTGATGATCGACGAAGCCCAACACATCGGCAAGATATCTTCGGGTCGCCGCCTTCTCGATCAGTTGGATGTCATCAAATCCTTTGCGAACCAAACCAGGACGGTGCAGGTGTTGCTGGGGACTTACGACCTGCTCGCATTCCGAAACTTGAATGGGCAGCTGAGTAGACGAAGCATCGATGTTCATCTTGCTCGTTACCGGGCTGATGATTCCGAAGATCGCCAAACTTTCATTAATGTCGTGCAATCGTTTGAAAGAGAGCTTCCGTTTGAGGAGCCATCAGACCTGATTGGCAATTGGCAGCTCCTGTACGAGCGCAGCCTCGGTTGTATCGGCATTCTAAAGGAGTGGCTGGTGCGGTCTGTTACCGTCGCATATCGAAGAGGAGACCGCAAGTTGGCAAGGACTGTTATTGAAGCCCAAGCTCTGTCAATTGCTCAATGCGAACAATTACATGCGGAGATCACGGATGGTGAACTTAAGTTGAGCGAGCGCCGGGAGGCAGTAGAACGATTTCGCGGGAAGTTGGGCTTGGATAGCGGCACAGCACACACCCGTTCGACACCATCAATCTCTTCGGTCAAGCGCCGCCGTCCTGGTCAGCGACTGCCGACGCGTGACGTTATTGGACAAACAAATGCGAGTGCGGCCGCGGTTTGATTCTTGGTCATTATCGCCGGCGCCGATTCCGCCGAGAAGTCAGCTTTATGCACTTGAGCCTATTGGGATTGGGACCAACTGGGTTGAAAGCCTAACCAGTTATGTTGGCCGACTTGCCGCCGCGCACTCGGTGAAAGTGGGAGATCTCGTAGGCCGGGTACTCTCACAGGTTTCCAATCCTGAAGATTCGATCATGCCGCTGGAAGCTAGAGCTGCTATGCGTGGTGGGCATGGATTTAAGGTTTCCAGCTATACGATCAATGGCGTTACAGACCGAACGAGAAAGTGGGTTCAGGCCCTAGAGCGTGCGACCTGTCGTCGTGACCTACGCTATCTAACCCTCCTTTCATTTCGCTATACATTACCTGACCACCTGTTTCATCGCCACCGGACCTGGTGCTCGCTGTGTCTGGAACAATGGAGATTGAATGGCCAAACCGTTTATGAACCGCTACTCTGGGCAATCAAGACATCATCCTATTGTCCAGCACACCTACAGCGGCTCAGTTATACCTGCCCTTGCTGCGGGCGGACGATGAGCCCACTGAGTGTTCTATTTCGACCGGGATACTGTGGGCACTGTAGCCGTTGGCTGGGAGCGCTCGACCCTGAGACCGAGGAGGAACCACAATCCAACTCACCCTCAGAGGACCAAATATGGTGTTTGACCCAGATGGGAAGTCTGCTCGCAATGCTTCCCCTGGTTAACCCCATAGCTGCTCGTGAATTGCTCCGTAGAAACCTGAAAGTTTATCTTGAAGAAGTTGCCAACGGAAATGTGCTCGCCTTTACAGAGTACGTGCAGTGTCCGGGCGGGATGTTAGGTAGTTGTCTCGCCGGCAAGGAACTCCTCCGGATTACGAGCTTACTGCGAATAGCACGATGCCTAAACGTACCGGTTTGCAGTTTCTTTGCGCCGGAGGGACCAACGGCCATGGACATAGGCTCTGCAAAGCGAGAGGTTGACATACGTAGAAAGCGTGTTGTGATCCCGTCGCGGCATGCGAGTGAGATTCGTCAAACTCTCCGGACAGCGCTTGATGCAACCCCGCCAATTAGCGTGATGGAGATCGCACGAAGATTAGGTTACACGACTACTGACAGTCTTTATAAAGCTGATAGGAGGTTCTGCTACAAGATCACTGCCCGATATCGCCAGGCGGGAGGCCGATCTTGGTGGCTGAAACCTGATGCACCGCGGACCTGTAATGCTCAAATGAAGGAAATGCTGGAGCAATCTCTCAATTCGACTGAACCAACCCCGGTATATCAGCTCGCGGCAAGCCTTGGGCATCCAGATGCTGGCTACATGCGTCGACAGCTTCCTGAGCTATGCGCTGCAATCGACCGGAGGATTGCCCAAGCGGAAAAGGACCGTCTCGAAAGAATAGGCCCGATTTTGAAAGGTGCAATCGATGAAAATCCAGTCCCAAGCCTTACCGAGGTGGCCCGTCGGCTCGGCTATTCTTACACAGCAATCATACAACGACACGAACCTGGTTTATGCGAACTGCTCATGGAGCGGCGCCGTGCTTACATTGCCGAGCGCACCGCTGATCTGGAAAAGCAGGCGATAGCAGTACTCGGACAGTCAATGCCACCTTCTGTACGCGCTGTCTGCAGACGCTTGGGCATCACAGTACCGTTCATGCACAAGCACTTCCCGACGGTGGTGCGCTCAATCATCGGCCAGCGCCAGTCCTCTTCGGCGGATAAGGCCCGCCCTGCGATGTCCAAGTAAGAGTTTTAAGGTATAACCTTGCCAAACGGCAATTTTATTCTTTAACTCACACATCAGTCCCCGCGGCATGGGAGGGGCATGGAGGGACGATCATCCCGACAACATCCAGGCGGTCCATTGGTGGCACAACGAAGAAAAGGGTTCAAGCAAAGCGTGACAAATTTCACAGTACCAATTGTCGAATCCGTCTTGGGCCACCTCGCCGGCTGAGAGAAGATTGTGATCCCGTCCCGGCGCGGGCGCCAAGACGCCGTCCAGGTTTAAGATTGTTTGCCGGAACTTCTCCATCGAGATTGGCCGGTTCCAGGAGGATCCTCAGTGAAATCACTCCGCCGCGCTCTTGGGCTGCTTTCGGGTCTATGCCTGGGAACGCTTTTTGCTGTCAGCGCACTTGCCGCGCAGAACGCAACCCAGCCCGCCACTTCTGCCGCGCCGCCGAAATACCGCACACACTTCTTGATTTATGACGTCGAGAAGAAGGCCGCGAAGACTTTCTTTACCGTCGACGGAGAGTGGCACGCCCCCAACTGGACCCCCGACGGGAATTACATCGTCTCCGACATGGGCGGAGACCTGTATCGCATTCCTGTGAGTGGCGCCAACGCCGGGAAGCCGGAGAAGATCCATGTCAGCCAGAAAATGATGGCCACCAACGATCACGCGCTCTCGTGGGACGGCAGGCAGATCGCGATCACCGGGATCACGCTGCCGATGCCGGCGAAGATGCGCAATCCGGGTGATATTCACAACCCGCTCTTCATCATGAATATAGACGGGAGTAATGCGCACGAGATTCATCTGGGCTGGCTGCATGGGTGGTCTCCCGACAGCAAGTACGTCGTCTATACGCAGTACCACGGAGACAACTTCGACATCTACAGGATCAACGTGGACGGAAGCGGCGAACTGCTGATGACCACGAACAAGGCGCAGGATGATGGGCCCGAGTACTCAGCCGATCGCAAGTGGATCTACTTCTGCTCTAACCGTTCAGGCAAATGGGATGGATGGCGCATGCCCGCCGACGGCGCAGGGCCGGATGACAAGCTGGCCGAGAAGATCACCAATGGGGATATGCAGGACTGGTTCCCGCACATCTCTCCGGACGGCAAATGGCTCTACACCATCTCCTATCCGATGGATCACCCGGACCACCAGTACATTGGGGATGGTATGAATATCAAGCTGCTGCGCCTCGAAAACGGCGTAGCTGCGAAGGGCGCCGAACTGACGACGGTCAGAACCTTCTTTGGCGGCCAGGGCTCGGGCAATACCGGGGGCTGGGCGCCCGACTCGAAGAAGTTTTCCTGGACCGAGTACGAGAAGCTACCGGAGCAAAGAACTAAGTAATAAGCAAAAGTGTGACGATGGGCCAGGAGTGCTCATTTGTTTCTCACGGTTGCATTCCTAAGCTCTTTGGTCTCTAATATTGTCGTTTTCAAAAGGTACTCAGATCGGGAAAAGATGGCTGGTAAGGTAGAGGCCAGAGCAACAATCGTCCTTGATGACGGTGCGGAACAAACGATTTCGGAAGAGATGGAGTCATGAGATCTCCCCTGATCCCCGGTTTGCTTTTGCTCATGCTTATATCGCCAGGCCTGATGGGTCATTTGTCGGGAGAGGCGGATTCCGACATGCGACTAATTCTGCGTAAACAAATTCACCCCTACGGAGCCAGCGAAACCTGGACCGAGGCCAACTTCGAACAGAACCTTGCACCCTCTAAAACAGCCATCTTAATTACCGATATGTGGGATAAGCATTGGTGCAGGGGTGCGACGGAGCGGGTAGGCCAAATCGCGGTGCGCATGGAACCGCTGCTCGAGAATGCTCGTGCCGCTGGAGTGCTGATCATTCATGCACCATCGGAGACGATGGATTTCTACCGCGGTTCCGAAGGCCGGAGGCTCGCTCAATCCGCGCCGCATGTCGATCCTCCGCCGACGGCGCCACTGCACGATCCTCCCTTGCCGATCGACGATAGCAATGGCGGATGTGATACCCCGGGAGATACGGAGCATCGTGCCTGGAGCCGGGAAACGCCTCTGCTTACCATCGCGCCAGGAGATGTGATCTCCGATGGCGGAACAGAGATCTATAACGTCCTTCGTCAACGTGGCATTGACACGGTTTTCTATATGGGCGTGCATGCCAACATGTGCATCCTTAATCGCAGTTTTGGAATCCGGCAGTTGGCGCGGTGGGGCATTCATTGCATTCTCGTGCGGGACCTGACCGACGCCATGTACGAGCCTTCTTCGCGGCCATTTGTTTCACATGCAACCGGAACGGAACTCGTCATCCAGTACATTGAACAACATTGGGCTCCGACAGTCACAAGTGTGCAGATGATGCAGGCGCTATCGGTTGCCTCGTCCTTCCGGAAGAAGCCTGGAAAGAGCAAATAGTTCCTGCCCCCGGCGCTTTAGATCAGTCAGTCTCCTACATTCGAGGTTCCCCATGCAACGAAGGAAATTCATGCAGGCCGCCGGAATGGTCTTTGGGTCTCGATTGGTGCGTCCGTTGACCGCGTTTCCCCAAGACTCCGCGAGCGACCGGGCAAAACACCGTTTGCCGGTGACAGATTCGCACTACAAGAGAGTGCGCTCTTATATCGAGGACGAACCTGTTCCGGAGTATCGATGGGCTTCCGACGCCGCCTACGAAGCCTTCCAGGACATGAAATACGGCGTTCGCATTCACTGGGGGTTGTATTCCGTCGCCGGATTTACGAAAGAATCCTGGCCATTTCTTGAGCTGGGTTATCCGGAACGGGCCCGCTACAACGAAATGTACAGAACTTGGAACCCAAGTGGGTTCGATGCGGATGCTTGGACCTCCTTGTTCGCCGAAAACGGTTTGCGCATGTTCGCCTTCACCACCAAGCATCACGAGGGCTTTTCGATGTTCGACACGCGTACGCGCGTGAAGCAACGAGTCCGCTGGGATGCCCCCGGAAGCCCGCAACTGGAGAATTGCGATCTCGCGTACTCCATGATGGAGACGCCGTTCAAGCGCGACGTCGTCAAGGAACTATGTGAGGCTGGTCGCAAGCGAGGTTTGCGCATTTCGCTTTATTTCTCCCACCCCGACTGGTACGACGCGGACTTCCGGCCTTATGCCGACGACCCGGTGGTTGTCCCTTCCGCGGCAGAGCTCGATCCGGAATGGCGTTCTCAGCCGAACGGGTCAAAGAGAGTGACGTGGACGGCGCCTGATCCTTCTCCTGAGCAAGTAATGCGGATGATGGCACGGCACCGCGCCCAACTCGAGGAATTACTGACCAATTACGGAGAGATCCACATGCTCTCGTTGGATCAATGGCTCGGACCGAAGGTTTGGCCTCAATTGCGTGAAACGATTCTTCAACTGCGCAAACTGCAGCCCGATGTCATGTTGCGCGCCCGGGGCATCGGCAACTATGGCGACTATTACACTCCGGAAGGTTTTGTCCCCGGCGATAGGACGAATACGGGAACGCCGTGGATGGTGATTTACCCCCTGGCCAGCGGATTTTCCTATGATCCCGATGGCTCCCATTACAAGGGTGCGCAGTGGATCGTTCGGAACATCGTGGACACGGCAGCCAAGGGTGGCAACTTCCAGGTCGGAATCGGACCTGATGCGACGGGGCAATTTCACCCCGTTGCAATCGAACAGCTCAAAAAAGTAGGCGCGTGGCTGCACGTCTGCGGAGAGGGCATTTATGCATCCCGGCCGAGAGAGGCCGCATACTGGCGCGAGGGCGAGACAATCCGATTCACGAGAGCAAAAGACAATCGCACCGTATATTGCTTTGCGCTCGACTGGCCCGGCAAATCCCTGGTTCTGCGATCGGTAAAACCGAAGCCGGGCAGCAAGATCAGCATGTCTGGCTATCCAGAGCCGATGAAGTGGAGAATCGATCCGGCGGCCGGTCTTAACATTGAGATTCCTGATGCGTTGCAATCGGAAGATCGACGGCCGAACCAGTATGCATGGGGGTGGACAATCTCGATAGCCTGAGTTATCGCTCCTTGGCAACTCGGCATTTGTTCTTGTAAGCGACCGGCCCGACCACCGCAGACGAGCGCACGAACTCTTATGGCAAAAGCGCGAAGAATGATTCGTGACGCTGAGGGCATTCTTTGGCGGCCAGGGTTCGGGCAATACCGGTGGCTGGGCGCCCGACTCCAAGAAGTTCGCCTGAACCGATTACGAGACGCTGCCGGCGCAGCAGGCAGGGTCGAAATAGAGAAGACAACGAGAAAAAGGGATCGAGTAGACGGTGAACTCGGGGAGACGGCTATGACCGATTCGGATCGGTGCGTGCCGGCTCTTCCCGATTCGCCTCTATCGTGACCGGCATCTTCCTGGATTTCCGGTAGACATTTGCGACCGACAGGGTCCAGAACGGAACCAGATCAACTCCCGGCACGAGCTTGGCAAAGAAAGACGGCAGAAATTCCCAATGCCAGCCAAGAAGGTAAGCGAGGACGGCTCCGATACCGCCGATGCTGAGCGGCAGACGGTCGGCATAACCTACCGCCGTCACACCTGGAATCGCAGCAGCCGCGTCGAGCATCCGCCGCTGCATCTGCACTCTCTGATCGCCATCGTAACCAGCCATGTGCAGATCGTCTTGAGCGTCATCGCCCCCTGGGGCTCGAAACAATAATTGCTGTGGAGAGAGCGTGCCACTCCGCTGCCAATGCGCAGCAGTTCAATGTCTCGCCGGATTATTTCCGGGCGGCTGGGACCAGCTTGTTGGGGGGGGGGCGAGCCCTCTCGTTCGGCGACGGCAGCAAAGCACCCCTGGTCGCGGTGGTCAATCGCGAGTTTGGATCAGTCGATAAGCCTGTGGGCAGCCACTTCAAAGTCTGGGGCGGTAAGCACGCGCAGAATCACCACCGCTCCGGCCATGCCGGCCACGCCGCCGGCCACCGAAACAAGAAGGGCTTCCGTAAAAAGCTGGCACAGAATAAGCTGACGGCGCGATCCAAGGGCCATGCGCACGGCAATCTCGCGGGAGCGATCAACCGCGCGGGCCGCGAAGAGGCTGCCCAGGTTGGCGCACGCAGCCAGCAAGATGAGCCCCGCCATGGCCATCAGTCCGGCCATGAAGGCGCGCGCCGGCTTCCCCAGCGTGTCTCCCACGAGCCCCGGCCGTGACAATTGAAACTTCAGACCGTCATCCTCTTTGGGATACGCCTTTGCCAGAGAAGCGGCAATGGTGTTCAGGTCCGCTGTCGCCGCGGACGGCGTCACCCCAGGCTTTAAATGGCCCATCACCCAGGTGCAATGAGAGCCCGGCTCCCCGACCGGATCCCATCCGCCCATCTGCTGCAGGTCCACCAGGGGCGCCCACAGGTCCGGCGCGAAGAAAAGCTCCGTGCCGCGAAAGTCGGGCGGCGCAACTCCCGCAATCACGTAGGGGTGCTTATTGATCTGCACGGTGCGGCCAACCGTAGCCGGATCACTATTGAAATGGCCGTGCCAGTAGGCGTAGCTCAACACGATGTAGGGCACGCTGGCTTCAACGCAAATCACCAGAAGATCGAGCACATCGGGCAGACCCAGCCGGATCTTCTTTTGCCGCGAGCTGATTTTTTTGCCCAGCCAGAAGTCCGGCACCAGGTACCCCATGCCGATGGCGCCGGCGTACACCATGAATGGGCCCTTGCTGGCCAACCCGCTCACCAACCCGATCCCGCACAGGATCAACGGCACCAACACCTTGGTTCCGTAGAAGAATTTGACCGCGGCGTCGTTGCGAAAACCAGCGCGGATAAGGCGTTGCTGCACCACCGAGACCTCTGCCTGAGACTTCGGCACCACCCGCTCGAATTTCTCCACCACGACGCCCAGTGAAGTCCCCGTATGCTGCAGGGTGCTGGCCAGGCTCCGCTCCTTTTTGCGGGGCGCAATCACCGACGAGATCCGCTCCAGCATCGCGGCGCGATAGAACAACAGCAGACCTCCGCTGGCAAGCAGCAGAAACACGCAACAGAATGTAAGAACCGCGAATCCCATACGCCGCCTCTAAACGTCCCTCCGCACAATCTTCTGAATAATGAGCGTGCCCACCACCAGCATTCCGCCCGCGGCAAACAAGAGCTTCACTCCAATCTCGCGCTTCCATAGCAGGCTCATCGTGTCGGGATTGACGATGTAAAGTCCGATGCCCAGTACTACGGGAAGAATGGTCAGGATCCATCCCGTGAGCCGCCCCTGCGCGGTGTGAACCATCACCTGCCGCTTCAGCCGGAAGCGCTGTCGGATCACGTAGGCCGTCTTCTCAAGCACTTCAGCCAGGTTGCCCCCGCTTTCGCGCTGGATCAGTATCGCAGTCACCACGATCTTCAGATCCTGCAAGGGAATCCGCGCCATGAGGTTCTCCAGTGCCGTCCTCAGTTCGAGGCCGAAGTTCTGCTCATCGAAACAAATCCGGAACTCGCTCCCGATCGGATCGGCGCATTCCCTCGTCACCAGGCTCAGCGCCGCGTTGAAGCTGTGCCCCACGCGCAAAGCGCTGGTCATCAGGTCAAGGGCGTCGGGCAGCCCCTGCTCAAACTTGCTGAACCGCCTGCCCCGCTTGATCATTACGTAGCCCAGTGGGATGAATCCCAGCGCCCCGCCTACGGGCAGGGAGAGGAAAATAGACCCGGTCCGCAGATAGATCAGGTATGCCGGCCCCGCAAAGCAGGCCATCGACATCAGCAGCAGCGCACCCGGTGTCCCCTTTAATTCTGCCTGGCTCAGGACCTTCTGGAGCCGTGGCATCAGGTCCACGCGCGCCAGCAGCTTGTTCAACAAGGGAATCGAACTGAACAACTCCCGCTTGCGAAAATCGAGAACCGGCGCCGCCTTCTGCTTGCGCTCCTGACCCAGGGCGGTAGTAAGTGCGGCAATCACCTGCTTCTTTTCGCGCCCGTTCCCTGCCCCGCTCCATGGCGCCAGCAAAGGAGTGATCAGCGCGAAAACCGCGATGAAAATCAGAATCGGGACCAGCGGCATCATCTTTCCACTCTTTCTCGTCTCTTCAGTTGACTTGGGTGATGTTTTCAAACAACGCGGGCGGCAATTGAATACCCGCTACCTGCAGTCGATCGAGGAAGCGCGGCCGAATGCGCGTCGGCTTGAATGTGCCGATCACCTTACCAGTCGGCCCGATCCCCCTTTTCTGGAACATGAAAATATCCTGCATGCTGATGATGTTCTCTTCCATGCCCGTCACTTCGGAAATGCTCATCACCTTGCGCGAGCCATCGCTCATTCGCGAGACCTGCACCACGATATCGAGGGCCGAGGCGATCTGCTGCCGCACTGTCCGCTCGGTAAGGCTAAGCCCGCTCATCGCCACCATCGATTCAAGACGAGTCAAGACGTCGCGCGGGGTGTTGGCGTGAATGGTGGCCATCGAGCCTTCATGACCCGTGTTCATCGCCTGCAACATGTCGAAAGCTTCTTCGCCTCGAACCTCGCCGAGAATGATTCGGTCCGGCCGCATCCGGAGGCAGTTGATCAAGAGTTGCCGCTGGCGCACCGCGCCCTGGCCCTCGATGTTAGGCGGCCGGGTTTCCAGCCGCACCAGGTTCGCCTGTGCCAGTTGCAGTTCGGCCGCATCCTCAATCGTGATCACCCGCTCGCTCGGCGGAATATTGCGCGAAAGAATGTTGAGCAGCGTGGTTTTGCCAGCGCCGGTTCCGCCCGAGATCAGGATCGTGAGCCGCGCCTGTGCCGCCGACTCCAGCACCGGCATCATTTCCGCAGAAATACTCTTCAACTCCACCAATTGATTGGCCGCCACTGGACCGGTACCGAAACGGCGGATCGACATCGACGGGCCATCAAGCGCCAGCGGAGGAATGATGGCGTTCACGCGCGAGCCGTCGGGCAGGCGCGCATCCACCATCGGCGACGATTCATCCACCCGCCGGCCTACTCGCGACACGATGCGGTCAATGATTTGCAGAAGATGCCGGTCGTCGCGAAACACCGTGTCGGTCTGCTGCAGCTTGCCCTTCTCCACAAACACCTTGTCTTTGCTGTTCACCAGGATGTCGGAAATCTTCGGATCCCGCAGCAGAGGTTCCAGCGGACCCAGCCCGAAGACTTCGTCGAGAAGATCGGCCTGGATCTTTGCCTGCTCCTCGAAACTCAGCGGCACGCCCTGGTTCTTGATGATTTCGATGATGAGATTTGCAACCACGTGCCGCGCCTGTCCTGACTCGAGGCGGGAGAGCTTCTCCAGGTCGAGCTTGGAGATCAGGATTCTGTGTACGTCCGATTTATACTTCTCGAGATTCAATAATTCCGTTGCCGTACCCGCCATTTGACCTCCATCAAAACAGCCCGATAATCCGCTTCTTCTTTTCCGGCTCGGCTCCCAGTCCGCACGCAGCTCGGGCCATCTGCCGAATAGCCCGCGACACCGGCGAGTCACTAATCACCAGCGGTGTAGCCGAATTCTGCAACTTGCGCACCATGGCCGCGTCGTCAGGAACTTTCCACCGCGCTCGCCGCGTCAATGCTTGGTAATGTGCTCCTCATCGATTCCGAGCGATGAGGGCATGTACCGGTTCAGCACGATTTCGAGTTTCGGGAAATCGGCCGCGAAGAACTCCGCAATCATGCGATTGGAATTGCGCAGCTCAGAGATGCCCACTTGGGTTACCAGGTAAATGATGGCATCCGGTTCGAAAAGGGCCGTCGCAGTCAGATCCAGTCTCGATCCGCTATCCACCACCACCGAATCGAACTCGTGCCGTGCCACTGTCAAAAGCCGGTTGACGGCCTCCGCCGTGTTCGGCGCCTTCATCACCTTGCCCGGCGCGGTCAGCTCTGCCAGCCCGGACTCATGCTTCACGATCAGCCGGGAAAGAAAATTCGCATCGAGCCGGGTGAAATTCTGCAGGGCGTCGGCCGTGGAGTAGGCCGGGGTCAATCCCAGCCCCAGGGCCGCGTCGCCGAAGGGTAAGTCGAGATCAATCAACAGCGTTTTCCGGCCTGACTCGCGCGCCACTGAGATGGCGAAGTTGCTGGCCAGCGTCGTGACCCCCGCCCCCTTGGCACCAAAGAACACAAGCAGTTTCCCGCCCGGCTTTTTTGTCGCCGACGGCACGCGAATCGCGGTCCGCCGCACCGCCGCCCGCACCATCGCCTCGGCGATCGCGCCAGGAGCAAAGGGAAGGGTCAAAAGTTCGCGGGCGTTGGCGCGCATGCAGCGGATCATCAGCTCCGAATCCGCCACCGTGGAATACACCATCACTGTTGCCGCGCTGGTTGCGCACAGGCTCTCCACCAGGTCGAGCGCCGTCTCCGGATCGCTGTCAAGGTCCAGGATCATCACATCGAAGTTCAGCTCGACCAGCTTCGGCACCTGGTCGATCTCAGGGTAGAAGGGGAGCTGACGCGGAATCCCGGACGTGGACCCCACCAGAGCCTCCGCCACCGAGGTGTGGCTTCGCTCTTCGGGCCCGATTAACGCAATCGATAAGACATTGGCACCGATTGCGTCAGTCTCCTCATATGTCGCCATCAGCAATTGACTGCTCCCCGCACCGCGGCTCGTTCCTGCTAAGTATCGAGTTCTCAAA
>Ga0207105_1173_pt1 | contig 15421 bp, 9 predicted proteins | sample Alteio_BWMinHeat_77_FD_153569 | JGI IMG/M metagenome (GOLD analysis project Ga0207105, IMG submission 153569) | Enriched cells from forest soil in Barre Woods Harvard Forest LTER site, Petersham, Massachusetts, United States -... | ecosystem: Environmental > Terrestrial > Soil > Temperate forest >... | reverse complement strand
ATTATGAAGTAATGCGAAAAGAACATGGCGAACAGAGCCAAAAAAAAGCAATAAAAGATGGGGTTTTAGAAACGCCCGCTCCTGTCTTTCCCCCTGACCGCCAAAAATTAATCTATCAACTCTATAAAGAAGCTTCAGAAAAATATATAGCATCGACAGGAAATGCTTTTCCCGGATACCACATGCGCAACATCATGAAATTTGCGCGCAATTATGCATTAATGACAAATCAGCTGATGCCTGATTTATTTCAAATCCTTTCTTGTGCCAAAGGATGCGTCGACCATAATTATGCCTACGAAGTCTGGGAATTAGCATCGTCTTATCCTTTTCGCCGAAACATCGATTCTTTGCCCGAACTTAATCTTTCCATTCTGGATGTCTGGGGACACAGTAAAATCATCAACTTTCACCTCAAACAAAAGAGCAAGAAAAGTTCCTTTTTTCAACAAAAGCGAAAGGATAAATCAAAATTCCGATTTCAACCTCCAGGACCGTTTAGCATCTGCTCTTATCCTCCGGAAGATGTCGTCATCGAACGCTTTGGAGAATTTTTGAAAAAAAAGGGAACACAGATTCTTACTGAAGAAGCTGCGCGAACACTCCCTTTTTCTGCGAGTTTAGAAGATGGACTTGATACCAAAGAAACTATCCGCCATTGGCATGAGAAAAAACTCTATGTCAAAGTCAAAGGAAAACCACCTGGCGGCGTGGGATCTGTGGCGATGATTTTTGATGAGGATAGAACTGAAGATGAAAAACCCTTTAATGAAAAATATCCATGGAGAACAACATGGCTTGGGGAGCATCAACAGGAATCCGATATGGCCTTTTATGCAACACCGGTGAGTGCGAATGTTGTGGGGCCGGGTATTAGCCGATGCGAATATGGAGGATTTATGATGTCATATCCACCAAGGCGTATGCTCGACATCTGGTCTGACAGCGATTATCAGGATTGTCGATCCAAAGCTGAAGTTCTTCTTATGGCAGCCATTGACTATGCAGCTCAGCCTATCATCGTCTATGTGGCGAGCAAGCCGCCGCGTTCGATTTTTAAGAGTTTAGCGCAACGATTTGGCAAAAAAGTTATTTTTTTACCTATAGGGCAGCTTTCTCCTGTACTCATCAACAGAATCCGAACCTTTCATGTCTTAGAAGGCTATGACAAGCGCAACATTGCTGATGAATACATTTATTGAGATCCTAAATCGAGCTGATCTAATGACTGCATGATAGAAAAAAGGGATTGCGCAGCGACTTCTAAGCGCCTATTTAATTCTGGAGAGATATGCATATCACTTTCGAGAGAGTCTAACCTGTCCTTTAAAGCCGATAGGCGTAGCTGCAAGGCCGTTTTTTGTTTAATTGAACCTGTATTTGCATTTTCTAACTGTTGTTGAATTGCTAAAAGCTCTTCTTCTAAGTTAATGATTTGATTTGCCACTTCCAAAATTCCATGTTCATCATAATGAGTTTCCGGTGAAGCAAGAGGGACAAACTCATCGACAATCTGATCGATGGCATGCAAAGCTTCATTGAAATAATGCATGCGTTTTGCATCGCATTCTTTCTTCCATATATCCACTTTTTCAATAATTAAGCTTTCAGGAGCTTTTTTTAAGCTTTGAAGAGAGGCTAAAGTATTTTCTAAAGCATTTTCGATGGATTGCTTTAGCACAAGTTTTCCTTCTGGCACTATCTTCAAATTGGAAAGACGCTGTTCTTCATATTCGTTTATGACTTTAATATCCCGCTCTATTAGAGAAATTATTTGATTTATCGCATATTTAACAACTGCTTTAGCAATATCTTGGCTGTCCTTGGCTTTAGCATAAAGTTGAACCCATAATCTGGCTCTGTCTATCCATTGGGTATATTTCTGTACGATGTTATAGGGTGCTGTTTGATGGTTATCGTTGTTCACCGAATCATGGATGCGCTTGAGATCGTTAAGCATAGGATCCATGACAGCTTCGACATAGGCATATAGGTCTGGATTAATTTTCTTTGATAATTCAGCTTTAATTGTTTCAAGTTCTTGCAAAGCCTGAAGTGTATTGGTGTGCAATTCGTGAATTCTGCCTGCTAGGTTGGCTTCAACTTGGGCTTGAGCATCAAAATACGTTCGAAACTTTATCACGATCTGCTTCCACCACGCCTGCCCTTTCAGTAATGAATCTGGCGAAGGACGTTTTATAGAGAAATCGAAAATAAATTCCCTTTCTTCATCTTCATCGGGTATTTTGGGAATAAGCTTTGACATTATCCCCTCATTTATTACAGGTAAAGTCAACAATTCCATTATACAACTAAACCATTAAAACATAAACTAAATAGTTTAAAATGTTTAAATATAAAACAACTTATAAGAAGAAAAATCAGAAAAAGAGTCAATCATCAAGTGCTTTCTAGAGTTGTGTGAGTACCCTAAAAGCTAAATCTGCTTGTCTCAAACAGTATCAAATCAAAATTTACAAATTCAAAAGAAAAAAAATAAAACACCAAAACGCTTGTCAGAAATTCGCTCTCCCTGTAAAGTGAGTGCTTGTTTTTGCAAGGGCGTATAGCTCAGTTGGTAGAGCTCCTGTCTTACACACAGGTGGTCATAGGTTCGAGTCCTGTTGCGCCCAAGCCTTATCGAATGCGGGAGTAGTTCAATTGGTTAGAGCACCGGCCTGTCACGTCGGAAGTTGCGGGTTCAAGTCCCGTCTCCCGCGCATTTTGCGCAACATCACCTCTTCATTTTCTGCTTTTGAGTTAATTTCTTTCTAAGTATTGTCAGATCATCAAAGTCCAGATCCTTAAGGTAGCTTATGCATGCATCACATTCTCCTATTAAATCTCTCAAAACACAGCTGTTTGCCTATATTGCCATGGCTCTTGGCGCTTTTTTGGCAGCTTTTGCTATTGAAGTTTTTTTAATCCCAAGCAACTTGATCGACGGAGGCATCGTCGGCATCGCCATGATTTGCCGCAACCTCTTTGGCAAAAGCTACTTTCCCTATTTTGTCATCTTTTTTAATCTACCCTTCATTTACCTAGCTTACCGGTCAATCGGAAAAGTTTTCGTGATGCATATGCTTTTCGCTGTAGTAATATTCGGTGCATCCCTTGCATTTATTCAAAACTTCGTCCCCTGGCAATTCATAGGCGAAAGCCTTGAAGTCGTCGTTATCGGCGGAGCTATATTAGGTATTGGAATCGGCTTAATTATCCGATATGGTGGCTGCTTGGATGGCACTGAAATCTTAGGTATTATCATCAATCGAAAAACGGGCTTCACTGTTGGACAAGTCGTTTTAGTCTGCAACGTCTTTGTTTTTGGCGGCGCTGGCTTAGTTTTTCAAGATTGGCACCCTCCCCTGCTTTCACTCATTACCTATTTAGTGGTCGTTAAAGTCATGGACTCGGTCATCGTCGGCTTAGACGAAACGAAATCCGTTCTCATCATTTCCGCCAAGTCCAGAGCCATCGCTGATGCAATTATCCATGAATTAGGTTTGGGATTGACAATTATGTATGGTCGAGGGGGCTTTTCAGGAGATGAGCGTGAAATCCTATATGTTATCGCAGAACGCCTTCAGTTAGCCGAGCTAAAAGAGCTGATTCACCGCGAAGACCCTACCGCCTTTATTGCCATTGAAAACTTGCATGAGGTAGCCACAGGCAAACAACACGGTCAAGTTGGAAAACGCAAAACTCGCATCGAACATCTCTTTTCAAGCATCCTCAAACCAGAGGAAGAAGGCGAAGTGAAAGGATGAGAAAAAAACGCTAAATGATAAATGCTAAACTTTTTGCTTTTTCTGGATCGATTTTTAGTCTGCTCAATTTGTCGGGTCAGCCATTTCTGCTTGAATTCACTATCTATGACAAAGCGGTACGGCAGGATATCTTTGCATAAGTGTGTGGGTTGCCGTACGCGCACTCCAAAAAGGGGCGAAGCCCCTTAAACCCCAACAACGGCACCTTTTTTCAAACTTGCATCGCTTTTAGTTTTTTAGTGTTCAAAAAAAAAGCCATCGGCAAAGGCTGATGGCTTTTTTTGCCTAGATGTCTGCATGACAAATGGTAACCAAAGATTTTCTTCAGTTTAGCATTTATCATTTAGCATTTAGCGTTTTTTCTTCCTTACCCTCTATTAGGATCGTTTGGCATACCTGGTCGAGCCATTGGTATGGTTCTTGCGGGATTAGAAGGCTTTGTTGCAGTTCGTCCAGGGGGTGGGGCCGAGTGTGTTGTAGATGTAGGGGCAGTAGGGCGCGGTTGACGGACAGAAGGAGGGGGCGGGATATAGGGCGGCGGTACAGGAATGGTATTGGTAGTCGAATTTACTACGGCTACAGCTACAGGAGCGTGGTGGCCTCCAAGTGTAGGAGCGTGGTGTCCATGGTGGTTGGATGCATTGACAACTGCCGGCACCGATGGATGAGAATGATGCCGAGTCCCCTGATTTGAGGAGAAAAAGGTCCTCACGCTCTTCACAGGGGAAAAAGAGATAAAAGGCCGGCTAGGTTGTTGCTGCACAACAACAGGAGGGGGACGAATAAAGCCTCCTTGACCATCGTCGATGATCTTATAGGCATCATGCAGGTTTCGAAAATTAGCAATAGCTGTGGCATATTCTTGATAGATTACCGTATTGCGTGCAATCTGTGGCTGCAGTTGTAATAAGATTGTTCTCGTTCTTTCAAAGTCAACGCGGTAAATATTGTAGCGTAGAAAGTGGAAATGCCCTGCAATCACGGCCCAGAATATCCGATTCAAAAGACCGGGATTGGGAATAACAGTGAGATCATAACGGATCCGACTGTTTCTATTTGCCCTTCCTAGTGACTGAAGAGTATTTAAAAGAGCTTGTTCATTCCAAGTACGCTGCCATGAACCAATTTGTACTGAATAAGTCGTCATTTTTTCCTCCTTGTTATTTAATTAAGACATCTTCCGCAAACATAAGTAGTCGTTCTAGCATTGATTAAAATGTTGGGGCCATTTCCGGAATATTCTGGAGCATTAAGGCCTAGAATAATCAGATCATTAATCCCCCACGTCCAAAGGGCTGCAGCGTCAACGGGGTTAATGCGCCATACAGATCCATCTTCTAAATAGACTTCATCGTGGATATCGTCGAAGCTGACAATCCAATGACACAATACAGGATTACTCGCCAAATACACCTGTAAAGAGGCGCCGGTGACAATATTAACAAGCTTATAGGGATAGCTATAATTGCCATTGATATTGGGCGTGATGATCACATCATCAGAAGTCAACCAACCGGAAAGTTGATAGCGATCGGACCAATGAACAGTCCACCATGAGCCATCTTCAAGCTGAATCTCGTCCCCATACGCCGAAACCGCGACTCCGCGATGAAAAACTCCTTCATGGGTAGTCACGTACCAGGCGCGAGCAAGTAGACCGGCATCTTCCTTCTCTTCTTTAGTGTTTTCTTGAGCGCCAACTAGAAAAGGAGCAAAGCAACATAGCATGATAAGCAGAGAAAAGTGTTTTTTCATAAGACATCCTTTTTTGATTTACGTGATTTAGAGATGCATAACTTAAATTAAGAGCGAATAAAGATCTCATAAATTTTTTGTAAGCTACAAAAAAAATATTGGCACTCTTCTTGAGGCACATCTTTGATAATAAAAATCAATCAGTAGTTGTGAAAAAACAAATAAAACGGAAATTGATATACACTCTTGTGACTAAATGTCCTCAATTGAATTCGCTTTACTTGACTGGAAATCTTCGCCCATCAGATTTTTCCAAATTGAGGGAATTATTTCCTCTTCTGAATTTTTTGATTTTCAACTAAAGAGAGGTGGTGATGACTTTTTTGGCGTTGCAAAGTTAGGAGGGATTGAATACATTTCGTGAAACTCAATGGAGGTATGCCCCCATGATTTCTTTACCACAAAATATTAATTCGGCAGTCATTCCTTATTTTCAAAATTCAAAGCCAGAAGATGGCTTAAACAGCCTTGCCATCCAAAGACCGGATTTATTGATTGAGTTCTTTAAAAGCGCCTTAACAGATCTAGAATGGAGTAACACATATCCTACGTTAATTGATCGTTTGATCAAGCAAATAAAAGAGCACCATTCGACTCTCGATCAGTCCCAACTCAATATAATCGTAAAAAAAGCTTTATTTTCCAGCGTTAATTCTGATCTCATCCAAAAGCCTTACAATCAAAAAACACCTTGCGCAGATGCCACAAAGTTGATTCAGGAACTGCGGCAAACAGGAACTATTCAACGGCAAACCTTTGCAGAAGTGGGATCTCTTTTAGCAGAGAAACGACCTAATCCTGCTTTTATTGTGGCCTTAAAAGAGCTAAGGATGCCGGACCTAGCGGTGAATCTATTACCCTACGACACAGAAGAGGTCTTCTCATTCCTATATCTTGCTTATCAACAACAGCATCAAGAATTGCTCACAGCCTGTTTAAAAACCATCAATGCAAAAATCGATGAAATTCAACTTGTTGCCAATGGCTGGGATAACATCACCATTGTTCTTAAAAACACAAAGACAAGTAAAAATTATCGAGACTTACTCGTTTTCTTAAACGCTATTGCCCCGAAAGTAAAACTTACATTAAAAATTGACCAGGAATTTCCCTTCACCAAACAATTGGGGATGGCAATTTTAGAAAAAAACCTTCCCTTTTCAGCAATAAATTTGAGTGATTGTTCTTGTGTGACCGATCTTGATATATCACTTTTGGCTGCTGCTAAAACTGAACTTCAAGAAATTTACTTAAGCGGATGCAGTAGAATCAGCGGGGATGCAATAAAAGCACTTAATGACCAGTGCCCAGAATTAACAATTCTCGATCTCAGCAATTGTGCTGCCCTCAAGCAAATTCCTGAATTAAAGAACCCCTTCGTTCAGCTTGTATCATTAAAATTAGCGAATGCAAGCCAAAGGCTGGATAATACCTCCATAGCAACATTGATTAAAGCTTGCTGCCCAGCGATGAAATCCGTGGATCTTAGCGGCAGTCAAGTGGGTAATGATACCATCGACTTATTAGCACAGCTAAACCCTGGTCTAGAAGAAGTTAATTTATTGAAATGCTCTCTGATCGAATCACAGAGCCTCATCAGTTTAAATAAGTACTGCCATAAGCATCTTCGCTCACTCACATTGGATGTAGGAACAGATTACAAAATAAATCAGGAAATTTTTGTAAAGTTTGGGAAATTTTCACAATTGACTTCTTTGCATTTGCGATGCAAGCCCGAACTATCTGCTACCCTGCTTAGCAATGCGCTTAAGGCATGCACACAGCTGACCAAGTTTAAACTCAATCGTTGCAAACAATTGACAGATGAACATGTTCAATTGCTTGTTAAGGGCAACCCTCTGCTGCAGGAAGTTGATCTCAGTGAAAGCACTTTTACCGGCAATAGTGTGAGGCTTCTTAATGAAAATTGCCTAGGCTTAAGATCTCTTAGCCTAAATTGGAATTTCGCACCCAATTTTGTGATTCCAGAGTTATCAAAAAAATTCGAGCATTTACAATTTTTAAAATTGAAGGGGCAATATACAGAGATCGTATCCCATTATCTTCCCCTGCTTGCCGCATCTCCTAATTTACTCTTGCTGAATCTGAGGCAATGCAGCGGTATTACCCCTGAAGTTATCACTACCACCGCAGCAAATTGTCCTCATATTGAAAAAATCAATCTGGGTGAATTTAGCATCACATCTCAAGGGTTGAAAAAACTCAACGAAAAATGCAAGTCTTTACGGTCGCTAAGTTTTTCTTTTAGAAGCTCAGAGTCCCTTGAAACACCTTTTGAATGTCTGACTTCTTTAGAGATGATTGACTCCGATGCCACCCCGCAAGATTTTGAAAATTTTGTGCATGCTTGCCCCAACCTTACCTCTATTTCCATTAAGAATTTTCGTCACATCACCGATGCTGCTATTGAAACGCTCGTAAAAAGATGCGGTAACTTACAAAAAATCACGATAACGCAATGTCCTCTGATAACAGCAGAATCACTCAAGCATTTAAATGGACACAGCTTGCAGTTGAAACATCTAGAATTAATCGAATGCAAGAAGATTCATTCTTTAGAATCCTTCTCCGAAAATTTTAAAGAGCTCACATCGCTAGCATTGGATCTACCTTCACAAGAGGCTGTAAAATTCATTCAAGCCTCTCCAAAGCTTTCTACTTTGAGCTTGCAAAGTCTAAACATTGATGAAGACGTCATAAATGTATTAGTCAATAACTCGCGTAGTTTACATACTTTAAGCCTTTGGCCTGCCATAAATATCTGTGCTATAGATACCTTCGTTGCAGGAATGAAGGTTCTCACTCAAAATTCACCGCAACTGTCGACCCTTGTCATCCCACTGCCTTCATCAACAAGCGATAATCACTTGCTAAACATGACTCCAGCATTTAAGGGTCTTGAACAATTAGTGTTAATGGAAACTACTAATCTCAGTTTGGATGCCATTATAAAGCTTCTAGAGCAATGTGAAAAACTTCAATATTTGGAAATGAGAGGAAAAAATTTCTCTTTAGACGAAATAAAAAAAATTAGAGGAACCTTTCCCTTTGTTGAATTAAAAATACGAGTCTAAAATTCAAACAAGCTAAAAAAAACAATGGTTCTTCCTACAGGAACTCCCCAAAATATTATTGATTATTTTGCCAGGGAAGTCTTCATGGATGCGGCCATCACCGAAACTGCGATTAATTATCCTAAGTGGTTGATCACAATCTTAGAAAAAGCCTTTAAAGATCTTCCTTGGCGATGTCAAAATGCTACGCTGATCAATCACATGATTTCGAAGATACAGACACATCTTAATTCAGATAATGCTCAGTTACTTGATAGTGTAGTACTAAAGGTGTCATGTTCTACATGTTTTATTGAAGATCCCGTTCACATTGAGATCAACAATAAAGAGTATGTAGTAAGCAGAGACCGCTTAATGAAGATCAGTCCATTTTTTCATAAAGCCCTTGAAAACTCATTCCTCGAATCAATAAATAATAAGATCATTCTAAATGACCTCCCCGGCGAGCTGGCAGTGCTTTTTCAAGAATTGCTTCTAACGGGATTGATCCAACCATCGATTTTCGAGAAAATGGGGTATCTGCTAGCAGAGAAAAAAGACAAAAAAGAAGACTTTTTCTCTGCAATAGGAAGACTACAGTTGCCTGAGATAGCCTTTGGCCTTTTACCTTATTGTCAAGATGAAGTCTTAGAGTTTTTATATCTTGCTTACGAGCTGCAACATGAAAAGATGCAAATCGCATGCATAAATATCCTCAATCAAGGGCTTGATGGCATTGTAATAAAAATTGAGGATTGGAGTCGCTGTGCTCTGACCGTTCAAAAAGCATCCTATAATAAAGAAGCCTTTAAAAGCTTTGCCACTCTTTTAATTGATTTTCCCTTTATTCGAACTATCGATTTGACGTTAGGTTCCGAAGCGCTTACGACAAAAGACTGGAAAGAAGCGCACGTTCAGCTACAAGAAATCATAACACGATTACCCACAGCAAATTTTAACTCATTAACGATAGATGATTCGTTGCCTTTTTGTCTGCTTCTTTGGACAACAATATTAAAAATGAAACCCAAACTTTCAAAGATTGATTTATCCTATTGTACTTGGGTGACAGATGAGCAAGTTTTCTTGATGGCAATGATCTGTCCGGACTTGCGTAAGATTTCTTTGAAAGCTTGTCCGAAAATTACAGGGAATATACTTACAAGCTTAAATGATTATTGTGAAGCACTTGACACGTTAGATATCAGTTTATGTACCAACTTAACCGATGTTCCCAATCTAAAGAAAAAATTTTCTTCTTTGTCTGCATTGGTATTGGGACCTGTAAGTTCAGACCTTAACAATCAATCAATTGCTAAGCTTCTCAAGAGTTGCCTCAATTTAAAGATGATCAACTTACGACAAAGCCAGGTTGAAGATAGTACCATAGAACTCATGAGCAAGCATAATCCATATTTGGAAGAAGTTGATTTGAGTGATTGCGATAAGATTGGCCTTAAGAGTCTCATAAGTTTAAATGAGCATTGTCGCGAAAGCCTATTATCTCTCATTCTTGCCGGCTGTGATAGAATCTGCACTATTAAACCACTAGAGATAAGAGATCAGCTTAAGGCTTTCAATAAACTCGCTTTACTTGACTTAGCAAGACTTAAAGGGCTTCCCCCTAAATTAATTGATGCATTCCTTAAAAATTGCAAACACCTTACTTGGGTCGACTTCACCGAATGCGGCACTCTCACAGATGATCATGTGCATTTACTTGCGAGTAACAATCCAGAGCTTACATATGTTAATCTTAGCAGTTGCTCTCTCACTAGTCGAAGCATACAAACACTTAATCAGCATTGCCCAAGAATATCCTCACTTATTCTAAGAGAATCCTTCGCTTCATTAGCCTTTTTAGAGCCTCTGAAACAGTTTAATAATCTACGAAAATTAGAACTAGTTTCCTCCAGCGCCCTATCTTTACAAGACTTTTCGATACTCATAAAATCTTGTCCAAACTTAATTAAATTAATTCTTAACGATAGTCACAACGAAGACAAAGATTATTTCGAAGTGCTCGTGAAAAGCTGTCCTAATCTTCAAGAATTGAGCTCAAATTGCTTTCCTATATCTTCATTACAGGCTCTGCAAGCTTTGAATGTCCATAGCAAAGAGCTTCGGACATTGTCGTTGAGTAACATATTTGTAGTCGAAGAAGAGGAAGTCTTCTTTGAAAAAAAATTTGAGAATCTAACATCATTGACTGCAAGCTCATGGGGAAAAAAAATATTTAAACCGTTTCTTTCTGTTTGTCCGCAACTTTTTTTTATATCAATTACTCGCTGTGATTTCTCAGGTGATGAGCTCACAACGCTGTCAAGAACCTGTTCAAATCTTCAAGAAATAAAAATAAATGATTGTTATGAACTCACAGGTATAGGATTTGATTCTTTAAATCAACATTGCTTGCAACTTAACAAACTGTCATTAAAAAATTGTCCAAACTTAATGGTAGAATCATTTTCTAAAAATTTTGATGAGCTAACGTGCCTTACTTTAAACGAACTAAATTCTGAGAGCGTGATAGCTTTCATCCAATCTTCTCCTAACCTATCTGAACTCTATCTAGACTCAATAGATATTACTCAAACACTTATGCAAGCAATCGCAAATCATTCATTTTCATTAAAAACATTGTCTTTTCTCGACTGTATGCACACGTGCGATATGGATATTTTTTTTAGTTTGCTCTATGAAACAGCCAAACATTCATCAGAACTCTCTGCTCTCACCTTTTCTCATGCAGCTTCTGTCAAAGATGAACACTTTGAGGCTTTGGCAAAAGTCAGTCCCCGCCTCGAAATTCTAATTTTAGGTAATGCTCGCTTCGTCACCTTAAAACTCATAAATAAATTAGCCTCTTTGTATCCGCGTCTTCTTTATATAAAATTATCAGATACAAATTATACGCCTAAAGATTTTGAGGCTCTCAAATTTGCCTATCCTTATCTTACAGTCTTTATCGACAACGATTCATAAAAAGTTTGCTGTTGTAGCAAAAGATTTCCTCAACTATATGTATATCGAACGTGACTAAGGAAAATGGCTCATGACTGATCGATCCAATGATGCTCAAGAACGTCTCATGACCGCCGACTCTTGGCGTGTTTTTCGAATCGTATCCGAATTCGTCGAAGGCTTTGAAACCATGACAAATCTCGGTCCTTCTGTGTCAATCTTTGGATCGGCAAGGCTGAAACCTGCTACCCCCTATTATAATCTTGCCATCGATGTCGCTCAACACATCTCTCGTAAAGGTTTCGCTATCATTACAGGTGGCGGCCCCGGCATCATGGAAGCTGCCAACAAAGGCGCACAATCTGTCGATGGCCCCTCTTGCGGCTTAAGCATCGACCTTCCCATGGAGTCGGCATCAAATCCTTTCATTGATAAAAAATATAATCTTTTATTTCGCTACTTTTTTGTGCGAAAGGTGATGTTTATCCGCTACGCACAAGGATACGTTTTTTTGCCCGGCGGTTTTGGAACCTTAGATGAGCTTTTTGAAGCGTTAACGCTGATTCAGACGCAAAAAATTCACCCTTTTCCCATCTACCTCATGGGTAAAGACTATTGGGTTGGGATGATGGATTGGGTCAAAGGCACCCTCCTTGCCCAAGAATGCATCTCGCCAGAGGATCTCAACCTCATTCAAATTACCGACAACCCCGAAGAAGTCGCCAATGGGATCGAGCGCCACTATCAGCGCGACCGAGCCGAAAGAAACTTCTAAGCACGGGAGGGTGGGTAGCCAGTAGTCGGTAGCCAGTAGTCGGTAGCCAGTAGTCGGTAGTCAGTAGCTTTCCTGTAAAGTAACAACCTAGTGCGCTGAGTAATATTTCGCTCTCACATCGTTGCCATAAGAACTATACCGTTCTTACAGAACTCAATCATTCCTTTGAAGATAACCTAGGCCTCTCGCTGCGCTTCGGCCTAGGCTATGATATGAAGGTCTTTCAGACCAATTGAAGTCATTTTAGCAGGCCTGAAAGGCCATAATAACACAGCCCAGTCCGAAGCGCAGCGAGAGGCCTAGGCTATGATATGAAGGTCTTTCAGACCAATTAAAGTCATTTCAGCAGGCCTGAAAGGCCATAATAACACAGCCCAGTCCGAAGCGCAGCGAGAGGCCTAAGCTATGATATGAAGGTCTTTCAGACCAATTAAAGTCATTTCAGCAGGCCTGAAAGGCCATAATAACACAGCCCAGGACGAAGCGCAGCGAGAGGCCTAAGCTATGATATGAAGGTCTTTCAGACCAATTAAAGTCATTTCAGCAGGCCTGAAAGGCCATAATAACACAGCCCAGGACGAAGCGCAGCGAGAGGCCTAGGTTATGATATGAAGGTCTTTCAGACCAATTGAAGTCATTTTAGCAGGCCTGAAAGGCCATAATAACACAGCCCAGGACGAAGCGCAGCGAGAGGCCTAAGCTATGATATGAAGGTCTTTCAGACCAATTAAAGTCATTTCAGCAGGCCTGAAAGGCCATAATAACACAGCCCAGGACGAAGCGCAGCGAGAGGCCTAGGTTATGATATGAAGGTCTTTCAGACCAATTGAAGTCATTTTAGCAGGCCTGAAAGGCCATAATAACACAGCCCAGGCCGAAGCGCAGCGAGAGGCCTAGGCTGTGATATGAAGGTCTTTCAGACCAATTAAAGTCATTTCAGTGGGCCTGAAAGGCCATAATAACACAGCCCAGTCCGAAGCGCAGCGAGAGGCCTAGGTTATGATATGAAGGTCTTTCAGACCAATTGAAGTCATTTTAGCAGGCCTGAAAGGCCATAATAACACAGCCCAGGCCGAAGCGCAGCGAGAGGCCTGGGAAAAATGATAAATAGAAAGAAGAGTTCTGTAAGAACGACATAAATTCTGGGATTTCAAATCGTTTATAAAAAACACTTGTGTTAACTTAACTGCAGGAAAAAAGGAGTTTCAATGGAAGAATAAACATGTAAAAAAATTGTCTGGATTGGCGCTCACTGGATTGGCCGCATCGCTCCCAATTTTCAATGGGTTGGATTTAATTCGGCACAATCGATAAATTACAAAATATTTTTATAAGATGTGAGCTTAGACTGACTCCAAGATATTGAAAGTCCCTTCTTTTTTAACCTATCGAGGTGTGTCTGTGAGATTTTGTCGCAATTACTTAGGGAAAGAGATTTTAAATTGGGACAGTTGTTTAAGATAAGTTCAATATCTTCATTGGTAACGTCGACATCGCTCAAAGAGAGCTTTATAAGATTCTTGCTTTCAATTGCTGGACCGCCGGTGAACTTATCGCAATTATTCAATTCTAATTCTGTTAAAGCGGGGCATCGATGGAAAATTTTAATGATATCCTTGTCCGTTAGATTTGAAATTTGTGACAGCTTCATATGACTGGATTTTAACGCCTGAAATATCTTGTTTTCAAGATAGTTTGTTTTGTCGAGATCAGGCAACTCCTCTGATTTGACTACAGTGTTCTTGGGCCTTACCCAGGACCAATCAAAACTGAAGCCAATTTGCTCTAAGGATTCAATCGATGCATTAGAAAGATTAATGCCTTCTAAACTAAGTTTGGTAACGCTCGGAGATAGATTTTGTATAAAACTCCCTGTAATTTGCTTGCAATTAGAGAGATCAAGTTTGCTTAACTTGGGGCAGTTTTTTAAGAGAAAATTGATATCTTCATCCGTTACATTGGTACCTTCAAGATTTATCTTTGTTAACTCACATCCAAGTATCTCGATGTCGTTGCCAATATTTTTGCAATTACTCAGTTCCAAGACATGGAGTGATGGACAATTTCCTAAGATTGTTTCAATCTCTTGATTGGTGACATTCGTATTGTTCAATTCGAGTACCCCAAGATGTTCACTCTCTATAGCTGATGCTCCGGTAAAATTTTCGCAATTATTGAGCATAAGCCAGTATAATCTGGAAATCCCCTTACAGATTTTGTCGATATCCTTACTTGTAATGTTCGAGATGCCTGATAGAGAAGTACATTGATCTGATTTTGATATTGCTTCTCTGATGGATTTATTCTTACTCGCAACCGCGATATCAGACTCATTTTCCATAAGTTCTTCAGAAACTGTATCGGGCTGAGCATCTTCAGTTGATTTTTCGCCTGCGATTAGCGTTGTATCAGAACTTTGGGAAGCATCCAAAGTTGCAGCTTCGATCTCAGGCTTATCTTCCATCGCTGCCTTAGAGCCTGCATCCAGCTGATCGTCTTCAGTCGATTCTTCATTTATGATTAGAGGTTTATCCAAGTGTTGTGAGGTTTCGGGTGGCATAGGAAGGGGTTTATTGTCCCTAAGCGCAACCTCGCCTTCGGAAGAGTTATTAAAACCACCCTGCTTATTATTAAATGGTTCTTCTTTAACAATCTTGATCTTTGCTGCTGTTTGTATAAATCTTGCACTTTCTCTTTCGAGCTGTTCTAGAGAAATAACTTCTATTTTTTTATTCCCGAATATTTTTTTATCCCCAAATACACGAAAGTAGTCGATTTTGAAGATACTTAAAAAAAGGCGTGCGGACCGTTCAAAAAAGTTTACAGAGACAACGGCATACTTCTCATTGGTTTTAAGAACAAAAACTCTTTTCCATTTAAACCATCGCCCTTCTTTTAACAGTTGTCCTTCTTTCAACAATATGTTTTGTTGAGGTTGAAGTTCATTGATATTGGAATAGCTGTTGATAATTTTCATAATGACAAAAGGCTTAATGTAGATTTATTTTTACAATACTATTATAACGTTGTTTTATTTTTATGTATATAGTGACTTCATATTCATAATAGACAAAATCTACATGCCT
>Ga0207105_1122_pt2 | contig 15423 bp, 13 predicted proteins | sample Alteio_BWMinHeat_77_FD_153569 | JGI IMG/M metagenome (GOLD analysis project Ga0207105, IMG submission 153569) | Enriched cells from forest soil in Barre Woods Harvard Forest LTER site, Petersham, Massachusetts, United States -... | ecosystem: Environmental > Terrestrial > Soil > Temperate forest >... | reverse complement strand
GACTCGCGCCGCAAAGACCGGTGATGTTCTCGTCGCCGACGTCATCGGCAAGGTCGGTGATCAGGAGATTCCCGGCACCAAGGCAGAGGGCAGGAATATTGAGTTGGGGGCCGAGGGACTGCTCCCGGGCTTTACCGAGCAGCTCGAAAAGGTCAAGTCAGGGCAGAGCCGCAGCGTCAAGGTCACGCTGCCCGAGAACTACGGAAATCCCGACTTCGCCGGCAAGGAAGCGGTGTTCGACATCACCGTGAAGGAGGTGCGCGAGCGCCTACCGGCGGTGATCGACGACAAGCTTGCCGAGGAGGTGGGGCTCGAGAACCTCGCCGAGCTCAAGCAGGAGGTGCGCGACCGCATCGTCCGTGACTATTCGGTCGTGACTCGCCAACGGCTGAAGCGGTTACTGCTCGACAAGCTGGCGGCGGAATACGATTTCCCGGTGCCGCCCGGCATGGTCGAGATCGAGTTCAACAACATCTGGCAGCAACACGAAGCCGAAAAAGGCTACGCTGCGGAGAATGCGGCCGCCGGCGGTGAGACGGCGGCCGAGGCCGCGTCGCCCATCGAGGACGAGGAGAAACTCAAGGCTGAGTATCAGGGCCTTGCCGAACGGCGCGTGCGGCTGGGGCTGCTCCTTGCAGAGGTGGGGCGCAGCGCCAATATCAACGTCACTCAGGATGAGCTCAATCAGGCCCTGATTCGGGAAGCCCAACGCTTTCCGGGATCTGAGCGGCGCGTCCTAGATTACTACCGCCAAAACCCCGAAGCGGCTGGCAATCTGCGGGCGCCGATCTTCGAGGAGAAGGTGGTCGACTACATCATCGAGCTGGCGAAGCCCGAAGAGCGTAAGGTAAGCCCGCAGGAATTGCTGGCCTTGTCGGAAGCCGACGAGGCCGACGAAGCGGCGGAGCAAAAGCCGGCCGAGAAGAAACCTCGGAGACAAGCTAAGGCGCCCCGCTCGACATCGCGGCCGCGCAAAGGAGCCAAGGAATGAACGACCCACACGAATACTACATGAACAATTTGGTGCCGATGGTGGTCGAGCAGACCAACCGCGGCGAGCGTGCCTACGACATCTATTCGCGCCTGCTGAAGGAGCGGATCATCTTTCTCGTCGGCCCGATCCACGATGCGGTGGCGAGCCTCATTTGCGCCCAGCTGCTGTTCCTCGAGGCCGAGAACCCGAGCAAGGACATTGCGCTGTACATCAACTCGCCGGGTGGTGTCGTAACCTCCAGCCTCGCGATGTACGACACGATGCAATACATCCGCTCGCCGGTCTCGACCGTGTGCATCGGCCAAGCCGCCTCGGCTGGCTCGTTGCTGCTCTGCGCCGGCGCGCCGGGCAAGCGCTTCTCGCTGCCGAATTCGCGGATCATGATCCACCAGCCTTCGGGCGGCGCCCAGGGCCAGGCCACCGATATCGAAATCCAGGCGCGCGAGATTCTCGCCTTGAGGGCGCGTCTGAACGATATTTACGTCAAGCACACGGGACAGCCGCTCGACGCGATCGTCAATGCGCTCGAGCGCGACAAGTTCCTGTCGCCGATCGAAGCCAAGGAATTCGGTCTGATCGACGAAGTGGTCGAAGCACGCCCAACGACCGCCGACGAGAAGGCCAGGGCGTAGGATGCGCCTGAGTCGCTTCGTCACGGCCCATTGAGGATTTAACTAGTTGTTGATCGAACCGGAGCACATATACTTGAAGGGCCGGGAAAGGGCGGCTTGTGACCCGTCGCCCTCGCGCGGGCGCAGCGGTTTCAGCTGCGTTGCCCGTGCCCGGCAAGGGACGGAGCGGCGATGACCAAGTCCAGCGGCAGCGACTCGAAGAACACGCTGTACTGCTCCTTCTGCGGCAAGAGCCAGCATGAAGTCAGGAAGCTGATCGCCGGGCCGACCGTCTTCATCTGCGACGAATGCGTTGAGCTCTGCATGGACATCATCCGTGAAGAGCACAAAACGACGCTGGTCAAATCGCGCGATGGGGTGCCGGGCCCGCGTGATATCTGCCGCGTCCTTGACGATTATGTGATTGGCCAGAGCCATGCCAAGCGCGTGCTCTCGGTCGCGGTCCACAATCATTACAAGCGGCTCGCGCACGGCGCCAAAAACAATGACGTCGAGCTGGCGAAGTCGAACATCCTTCTGGTCGGGCCAACTGGTTCCGGTAAGACGCTGCTGGCGCAGACGCTGGCGCGGATCATCGATGTGCCGTTCACCATGGCGGACGCAACGACGCTGACCGAAGCCGGCTATGTCGGCGAGGATGTCGAGAACATCATCCTCAAGCTGCTGCAGGCTGCGGACTACAACGTCGAGCGGGCGCAACGCGGCATCGTCTATATCGACGAGGTCGATAAGATTTCGCGCAAATCCGACAACCCGTCGATCACCCGCGATGTGTCGGGCGAGGGCGTGCAGCAAGCGCTCCTCAAGATCATGGAAGGTACGATTGCTTCAGTGCCGCCGCAGGGTGGGCGCAAGCATCCGCAGCAGGAGTTCCTGCAGGTCGATACGACCAACATCCTGTTCGTCTGTGGTGGGGCGTTCTCGGGCCTCGAAAAGATCATCGCGCAGCGGCGCCAGGGAACCTCGATCGGTTTCGGCGCCGAGGTGCGTGGTCCCGACGAGCGCAAGACTGGTGAGATCCTGCGCGACCTCGAACCGGAGGATCTGCTCAAGTTCGGCCTGATTCCCGAATTTGTCGGACGGTTACCAGTGGTGGCGACCCTGGACGACCTCGACGAGGATGCGCTGGTCGACATCCTGACCAAACCGAAGAACGCGCTGGTCAAGCAGTACCAACGCCTGTTCGAGATGGAGGATGTACGCCTTGAATTGACCGAGGAGGCATTGCGGGGAATCTCGCAGAAGGCGATCGCGCGCAAGACCGGCGCGCGCGGCCTGCGATCGATCATGGAATCGATCCTGCTCGATTCGATGTTCGAGCTACCGAGCCTTGCCGGAGTGAGCGAAATCGTCATCAACCGCGAGGTTGTCGAGGGCCGGACCAAGCCGCTTCACATCTATTCCGACCGTCGCGGTGAAAGCGGCACCGCCGACTGATCCGGCCTAGCGGATCAGCACTGCGATGGCAAGCGCTTGACGGCAGGCCATCGAACGCCAAACTAAGCACGGCCTGGTAAGTTTGACCGCCGGTTCGGCGGGCGGAAGTCAGCGGAAAGAGGGCCTATGTCAGATTCTGCACGCGTCGCGCTTTATCCGGTCCTGCCACTGCGGGACATCGTCGTGTTTCCGCACATGATCGTGCCGCTTTTCGTCGGCCGCGAAAAATCGGTGCGGGCCCTCGAAGACGTGATGAAGGACGATAAGCAGATCCTGCTCGTCACCCAGAAGAATGCCGCGCAAGACGATCCGACCACCGCCGACATCTTCATGGTCGGCACGGTCGGCACGGTGCTGCAGCTGCTGAAGCTGCCCGACGGCACCGTTAAGGTGCTGGTGGAGGGAGGGCAGCGCGCCCGCATTCAACGTTTTGCCGAGAACGAGGCGTTCTTCCAGGCCTATGCCGAGGGGCTCGGCGACGACGGCGCATCGCCGCAAGAGACCGAAGCGCTGGCCCGCACCGTGGTCGCGCAGTTCGAGCAATACATAAAGCTCAACAAGAAGATACCGCCCGAGGTGTTGGTCTCGATCAATCAGATCGAGGAACCCGGTAAGCTCGCCGACACTGTTGCCTCGCACCTCAATCTCAAAATTCCCGAGAAACAGGAGCTGCTCGAGACCGTCGCGGTATCGGAACGCCTGGAGAAGGTGTTCGGCTACATGGAGGGCGAGATCGGCGTCCTGCAGGTCGAAAAGCGCATCCGCAATCGTGTCAAGCGGCAGATGGAGAAGACACAGCGCGAGTACTATCTCAACGAACAGCTCAAGGCGATCCAGAAGGAGCTTGGCGAGGGCGAGGACGGCAAGGACGAGATGGCCGAACTCGAAGCCAAAATCGCCAAGACCAAATTCTCTAAGGAAGCGCGCGACAAGGCATTGGCGGAGCTGAAGAAGCTGCGCAGCATGAGCCCGATGTCGGCCGAAGCGACGGTGGTACGCAACTACCTCGACTGGATGCTGACCATCCCGTGGTACAATCGCACCAAGATCAAGCGTGACATCGCCGCCGCCGAGCGGGTGCTCAACGCCGACCATTTCGGTCTCGAAAAGGTCAAGGAGCGCATTCTCGAGTATCTGGCTGTCCAGCAGCGCATTAAGAAGATGAAGGGCCCGATCCTCTGTCTGGTCGGCCCGCCGGGCGTCGGCAAGACCTCGCTTGGCAAGTCGGTGGCGAAGGCCACCGGTCGCAACTTCGTCCGCATGTCGTTGGGCGGGGTACGAGACGAGGCGGAGATCCGCGGTCATCGCCGGACCTATATCGGGTCGATGCCGGGCAAAATCTTGCAAGGCATGAAGAAGGCGAAATCGTCGAACCCGCTATTCCTTTTGGACGAGGTCGACAAGCTCGGCGCCGATTGGCGCGGCGACCCGTCTTCGGCGTTGCTCGAGGTGCTCGACCCTGAGCAGAATTCGACCTTCAACGACCACTACCTTGAGGTCGATTACGACCTCTCGGATGTGCTCTTCGTGACCACCGCCAACACGCTGCGCATGCCACAGCCGCTGATGGATCGCATGGAGATCATCCGCATCCCCGGTTACACCGAGGACGAGAAGGTCGAGATCGCCAAGCGCCATCTGATCCCAAAACAGGTCGAGGCGCATGGGCTGAAGAAGTCGGAATGGGCGATCAGCGATGATGCGCTGCGCGACGTCATTCGCTTCTACACGCGCGAAGCGGGCGTCCGCAACCTCGAGCGGGAAATCGCCAACCTGACGCGCAAGGCGATCAAAGACATCCTGATGAAGAAGGCTGGGAAGGACGGCAAGGTGACCGTCACCCGGCGCAATCTCGACAAATATGCCGGCGTGCGGCGGTTCCGCTTCGGCGAGGCCGAAAGCGAGGACCTGGTCGGCGTGACGACTGGTCTCGCTTGGACGGAGGTCGGTGGCGAGCTGTTGACGATCGAGTCGGTGACGCTTCCGGGTAAGGGGCGGGTGACCGCGACGGGCAAGCTCGGTGACGTGATGAAGGAGTCCGTCCAGGCGGCCGAGAGTTACGTCAAATCGCGTAGCACGGCGTTCGGCATCCTGCCTTTGATCTTCGAGAAAAAGGATATCCACGTGCACGTGCCGGAGGGCGCGACGCCGAAAGATGGCCCATCGGCGGGTGTGGCGATGGTCACCTCGATCGTTTCGGTGCTGACTGGCATCCCGGTCAAGCGCGATATCGCGATGACCGGAGAGATCACGCTGCGTGGTCGGGTGCTGCCTATCGGCGGCTTGAAGGAGAAGTTGCTGGCAGCTCTGCGCGGCGGGCTCAAGACCGTGCTGATCCCGCTCGATAACGAGAAAGACCTCGCCGAGATCCCCGACAACGTCAAGAAGGGCCTTAAGATCATCCCGGTCAACACAGCCGACGAGGTGCTGCTGCACGCGCTGGCGGGGCCGCTGACGCCGATTGATTGGGCTGAGGATAATGAGCGGGCGCCGGTTATTCCCGCTACGGGCGAAGAGCGGCCGGGCGTTCTAACGCATTGATTTGCATTGCCTGCCGTTGTCGCTAGCCGGGCAACTTCATGTTGCCCGGCGACAACGGCCGGTAAAGTATAAAAAAACCTTGCTTTCCCTATGCGCGCCAGCGTTGACCCGTGGTCTGGTGCGCTCTACACTCCGGTTCGCATTCCGGCAAATTTTCTTCCGAACTTAAGGGTAGGGGGCGACACGTGAACAGAAACGAACTCGTCGATGCCGTTGCGGGTAAGGCCGATCTGTCAAAAACGGCCGCAAGCAAGGCAGTCGAGGCGGTGTTCGACTCGATCACCGGCGCGTTAAAGCGTGGCGGCGAGGTTCGCCTCGTTGGCTTCGGCACTTTCTCGGTCGCCCGGCGGGCGGCTTCGGAGGGCCGTAATCCACGCACCGGCGAGAAGATCAAGATCGCCGCGTCGAAGCAGGCGAAATTCAAGCCAGGCCGACGTCTGCGCGACTCGCTCAATTAGGTCGAGGCCGGGTTGGCGATGCTGTAGCGCGGCTTCGGCCGCGTTACCGAAGGGCGATTAGCTCAGTTTGGTAGAGCATCTCGTTTACACCGAGGGGGTCGGGGGTTCGAATCCCTCATCGCCCACCACGGCGCGGATTTGTGTCTACTGAGCTAAGGTCGCGCGTATCTTGGGCTAAAGTGTGGGCAGTGCCAGGCGCGAGCAAAATGGCGGGCCAGGTTTGCTGCCCGATTGCTTGACACTTGCTTGCAGGCAAGGGTACGAGTCGCCGCCCCGTTCGACCGCCACGGGGGCGTAGCTCAGTTGGTTAGAGCGCCGGCCTGTCACGCCGGAGGCCGCGGGTTCGAGTCCCGTCGCTCCCGCCACGGTCGCGGACGCGATTGTTGGTGCCGAAGGGGCGCTGGGATAGCGTCTCCCGCTTTGCCTGAGGTCGAGGGTCCGCAATGGACAGCCTTCTCGCCGATTATTTCCCGATCCTCGTCTTTCTCGCTATTGCGGGCGGGGTTGCGATAGCGATGATCGCGGCATCCTTTATTCTGGCTCGGCAGCGGCCCGACTCTGAGAAATTGTCGCCATACGAATGCGGTTTCGAGCCGTTCGAGGACGCGCGGGTTCGCTTCGACGTTCGCTACTATCTCGTCGCCATTCTCTTTATCATCTTTGATCTCGAGGTCGCCTTCCTGTTCCCTTGGGCTGTGTCGCTTGGCGATATTGGAGTTTTCGGTTTTTGGTCGATGGTCATGTTCCTCGGTGTGTTAACCGTGGGGTTCATATATGAGTGGATGAAGGGGGCGCTTGAATGGGAGTGATCACTCCTGGAGCCGCGCTCCCGCCTGGTCACGAGCAGGACGCCCTGCTGCGCGCCGCGACCGAGGAGTTGGAGGATCGCGGGTTTATTGTCTCTTCGCTCGACTCGCTGGTGAATTGGGCGCGCAGCGGGTCGCTGTGGCCGATGACCTTTGGCCTGGCTTGTTGCGCTGTCGAGATGATGCACACCGGCGCCAGCCGTTATGACCTCGACCGCTTCGGTGTTGTCTTCCGGCCGAGCCCGCGTCAGTCGGATGTGATGATCGTCGCCGGCACGCTGTGCAACAAGATGGCGCCGGCGCTCCGCAAGGTTTACGACCAGATGGCCGAGCCGCGTTGGGTCATCTCGATGGGTTCCTGCGCGAATGGCGGTGGCTACTACCATTATTCGTATTCGGTCGTGCGCGGTTGCGACCGCATTGTCCCGGTCGATGTTTATGTCCCGGGCTGTCCGCCGACCGCCGAGGCGCTGCTCTACGGCGTCTTGCTCTTGCAGAAAAAGATCAAGCGCACCCGCAACTTCGTCCGCTGAGTTGTAGTGATGGACGAGAAACTCACGGTCCTTGTCGAACATTTGGCTGCGTCTCTGCCCGGTGTCGTTCAGGATTACGTGATTCATCACGGAGAACTCAGCGTCGGCATCCCGCGCGAGTCCATTCTTGAGGCCCTGACCTTCCTGCGCGACGATCCGCAATGCCGCTTCAGCATCCTCTGCGACATTTGCGGCGTCGACTACCCCGACCGGCCTTTGCGCTTCGAGGTCGTCTACAACCTCCTCAGCATGAGTCAGAATCTGCGCATCCGGGTGAAGCTCGAGACCGATGAGGAGCAGGCGGTGCCCTCCGCGGTCGGCGTGTTCAGCGCCGCCGGCTGGTGGGAGCGCGAGGCGTGGGATTTGTTCGGGATCTATTTCGACGACCATCCCGATCTGCGCCGCATCCTTACCGACTATGGGTTTGACGGGCATCCGTTGCGCAAGGACTTCCCGCTCACCGGCTATGTCGAGCTGCGTTATGACGAGGATCAGAAGCGGGTTGTCTACGAGCCCGTCAAACTGAAACAGGAATTCCGCAGCTTCGACTTTCTCTCGCCGTGGGAGGGAATGGATCGGATCCTACCCGGCGATGAAAAAGCGAGCGCGGAAGAGGCGGAAACGGACCCAAAGGCGCCATGAGCGATCCCCTAATCTCTGAAACCGGGACCGTGGATGAAGGTCTAGCCGGCGCGCCGCATATCCGCAATTTCACGATGAATTTCGGACCGCAGCACCCGGCCGCACACGGTGTGATGCGGATGGTGCTAGAGCTCGACGGCGAGGTTATCGAGCGCGCCGACCCGCATATCGGCCTGCTGCATCGCGGCACCGAGAAGCTAATCGAATACAAGACCTACCTGCAGGCCATCCCTTATTTTGACCGGCTCGATTACGTCTCGCCGATGTGCCAGGAGCATGCCTTCGCGCTGGCGGTCGAAAAGCTGATGGGAATCGAGCCGCCGCCGCGCGCCAAGTACATCCGCGTCCTCTTCGCCGAGATCACCCGCATCCTCAATCATTTGCTGAACGTTTGCGCGTTCGGGCTCGATCTCGGGGCGATCACCCCGTTCCTTTGGGGGTTCGAGGAGCGCGAGCGGCTGATGGAGTTTTACGAGCGCGCCTCGGGGGCGCGGCTCCACGCCAATTACTTCCGGCCGGGCGGCGTCCACATGGACCTGCCGCCGCGCCTCGTCGACGACATTCTCGCCTTCTGCGAAAGTTTCCCGAAAACGGTAGACGATATCGAGGCGCTGCTCACCGACAACCGCATCTTCCGCCGGCGTACGGTCGACATCGGCATCATCAGCGCCGTTGATGCGGCCGATTGGGGCTTGAGCGGGCCGATGTTGCGGGCTTCAGGTGTGGCCTGGGATTTGCGGCGCGCGCAGCCTTATGACGCCTATGGGGAGGTCGAATTTGACGTCCCGATTGGCAAGAGCGGCGATTGCTTCGACCGTTATCTCGTGCGCATCGAGGAGATGCGCCAGTCGCTGCGCATCATCAAGCAGGTGCTGAAAAAATTGCCTACGGGACCGATTAAGACGGACGACCGCAAAGTGGCGCCGCCGCCGCGCGCGGTCATGAAGCAGTCAATGGAAGCCCTCATCCATCATTTCAAGCTCTATACCGAGGGCTATCACGTTCCGGCGGGCGAGACCTATACGGCCGTCGAGGCGCCGAAAGGCGAATTTGGCGTTTTCCTCGTCGCCGACGGCACCAACCGGCCCTATCGCTGCAAGATCCGCGCGCCGGGCTTTGCCTTTCTGCAGGCGACGGAATTCATGTGCAAAGGCCATATGTTGGCTGATCTGGTCGCGATTGTCGGCTCGATGGATATCGTCTTCGGCGAGATCGACCGATGAGCCTCCATATCGAAGGTCCGCCGTTCGAGCAACCGGCGAGTTTCGCGTTCACGCGGGAGAACCTTGAAAAGGCCAAACATTACATCGCCAAATACCCGCCGGGGCGGCAGGCCAGCGCGGTGCTCCCGCTGCTCGACCTTGCCCAGCGGCAAAGCGGCAATTGGCTGCCCAAGGCGGCGATGGATTATGTCGGCGAGATGCTCGATATGGCTCCGATCCGTGTCTACGAGGTCGCTACGTTTTATACGATGTTCAACCTTCGGCCGGTCGGGCGCTGGTTTTTGCAGGCCTGCACGACGACGCCGTGCTGGCTGCGCGGCTCCGAGGAGGTTCTCGCGGCCTGCAAGGGAAAGCTCGGCATCACGCCCGGCCACACCAGCGCGGACGGCCAGTTCACGCTGGTGGAGGTGGAATGCCTCGGCGCCTGCGTCAATGCGCCGATCCTCCAGGTCAATGACGATTTCTATGAAGACCTCGACGGAGCCTCGACAGAGGCATTGCTCGAAGCTCTCGCGGTCGGGAAGCCGCCGCCGATCGGCTCGGTCAAGGGCCGCCAAGGCTCGATGCCGGCGACCGGGCAGACAACGTTGACCGAGCTCGTGGCGGCAAAGAAGCCAGCCAGGGCAAGCACCAGGAAGGCCGAGGATGCTGGCTGACAAGGACCGCATCTTCACCAACCTCTATGGCCAGGGTGATTGGCACATCGCTGGGGCCAAGAGCCGCGGCGCTTGGGACGGCACCAAGGACATCATCCTCAAAGGTCGGGATTGGATCGTCCAGGAGATCAAGGATTCCGGCTTGCGCGGACGCGGCGGCGCCGGCTTCCCAACTGGGCTGAAATGGTCGTTCATGCCAAAGGAGAGCGAGCGGCCATGCTATCTCGTCGTCAACGCCGATGAGAGCGAGCCCGGCACCTGCAAGGATCGCGACATCCTGCGCTGGGACCCGCATAAGCTGGTCGAGGGGTGCCTGCTCGCCGGGGTCGGGATGGGTTGCCAGGCGGGATACATCTACACCCGTGGCGAATTTTACAACGAGGCGCGGCATCTGCAGACCGCGATCGAGGAAGCCTACGACGCCGGCTATCTCGGCAAGAACGCCTGCGGCTCAGGTTACGATTTCGAGCTTTATCTGCATCGCGGCGCGGGCGCCTATATCTGCGGCGAGGAGACCGGGCTCTTGGAGAGCCTGGAAGGCCGCAAGGGTCAGCCGCGTCTCAAGCCGCCATTCCCGGCCGCGGTCGGACTCTACGGCTGCCCGTCGACGGTCAACAATGTCGAGACCATCGCGGTCGCTCCCGACATCCTGAAACGCGGCGCCAAGTGGTTCGCCGGGATCGGCCGAGAACGCAACACGGGCACGAAAATCTTCTGCATTTCCGGGCACGTGAACGCGCCATGCAATGTCGAAGAGGCGATGTCGATCCCGATGCGGGAGCTGATCGAGAAGCACGCGGGCGGGGTGCGCGGCGGCTGGGACAATCTAATGGCGGTGATCCCCGGCGGCTCTTCGACCCCGTGCCTGCCGGCCTCGATCTGTGCCGAAGTGCTAATGGATTTCGACAGCCTTGTCGCGCAGAGATCGGGGCTCGGAACGGCGGCGCTCATCGTCATGGACAAGTCTACCGACATCGTCCGCGCCATCGCCCGCCTCTCAGCCTTCTACAAGCACGAGAGCTGCGGCCAATGCACCCCTTGTCGCGAAGGTCTCGGCTGGGTCTGGCGCGTGATGGAGCGCATGGTCAAAGGCGACGCGACGGTCGAGGAACTCGACATGCTTCAGGAGATCACCACCGAGATCGAGGGCCACACGATCTGCGCGCTGGCCGACGGTGCGGTGTGGCCGGTTCAGGGGCTCATCCGCCACTTCAAGCCCGAGATGCAGCGCCGTATCGCCGAATACCGCGCGGTCGCCTCGCGCCAGGCGGCGGAATAGGCGATGCCAAAGCTGACGATCGACGGGCAGGAAGTTGAGGTACCTGGCGGCACCACGGTGCTCCAGGCGTGCCAGAGTATCGGTGTCGAGATTTCGCATTTCTGTTTCCACGAACGGCTCGCCATCGCCGGCAACTGCCGCATGTGCCTGGTCGAGCAGGAGCGTGCGCCCAAGCCGATCGCGTCCTGCGCAATGCCTGCGGCGGACGGCATGGTGATCCTGACGCAGTCGGAAAAGGCCAAGAGGGCCCGCCACGCCGTCATGGAGATGCTGCTGATTAACCACCCGCTCGATTGCCCGATCTGCGACCAGGGCGGAGAGTGCGATCTGCAGGACCAGGCGATGGCCTACGGCTTCGATCGCGGCCGCTACGAGGAGAACAAGCGCGCGGTTGAGGACAAGGATTTCGGGCCGCTGGTGGCGACCAGCATGACTCGCTGCATCCATTGCACGCGCTGCATCCGCTTTCTCACCGATGTTGCCGGGGTCGAGGAGCTGGGCGCGACCGGACGCGGCGAGGATATGGAGATCGGCACCTATATCGAGCGCGCGCTCGGCTCCGAGCTTTCCGGCAACATCATCGATCTATGCCCGGTCGGGGCGCTGACCTCGAAGCCGTACGCGTTTAACGCGCGGCCCTGGGAATTGCGCAAGACCGAGAGCATCGACGTGCTCGACGCGGTTGGCAGCAATATCCGCGTCGATGCCCGCGATGCCCGCATCCTTCGGGTGCTGCCGCGGCTCAACGAGGCGGTCAACGAGGAGTGGATTTCCGACAAAACCCGGTTCGCGGTCGACGGGCTGGTGCGGCGCCGGCTCGACCGGCCCTATATCCGGCGTAGCGGCAAGCTGGTTGAGGCCGAGTGGGGAGAGGCGCTCGATCTGGTCGCCGACCGCCTGAGGTCAACCCCAGGCGAGCGGATCGCGGCGGTCGCCGGCGACCTCTGCGACGCCGAGACGATGTTCGCGCTAAAGACACTGATCGGTGGGCTCGGCGCGACGAGCCTCGATTGCCGCCAGGATGGCGCCAAGCTCGATGCATCATGTCGCGCCGGCTATCTCTTCAACACGACGATCGCCGGGATCGAGCAGGCCGACGCATGTCTCTTGATCGGGACCAACCCTCGCTGGGAGGCGCCGATAGTCAACGCGCGGCTGCGCAAGCGCTATCTGCAAGGCGGATTCAAGCTTGCTGCCATCGGTCCGGCGCTCGATTTGACCTATCCAATCGAGATGCTGGGCGAAGGCGGTGAGACACTGACGTCTTTGTCGCGGGGCAAACACGAATCGGCCGAGCGGCTCAAAGCCGCCAAAGCGCCGATGCTGATCGTGGGGCAGGGGGCGCTCGCGCGCCCAGATGGCGCGCAGGTATTGGGCGCAGCACGGGCGCTCGCCGAGAACTTCGGCATGATCCGCGAAAATTGGAATGGGTTTAATGTGTTGCACCGCGCAGCGTCTCGGGTCGGCGGACTCGATCTCGGCTTCGTGCCGGGCGCAGGAGGGCGTGACGTCGCTGGCATCCTTGCGGGCTGTGCATCGGGCGATATCAGCGTCCTCTATCTGCTCGGCGCCGATGAACTCGATCTGACGAATGCTGGCGCCGCTTTCGTTGTCTATCAGGGCCATCACGGCGATCGTGGCGCGGCACGTGCCGATGTCGTGCTGCCGGGATCCGCCTATACCGAGAAGGACGCAACTTACGTTAACACTGAGGGCCGGGCACAGCTCGGCCGTCGTGCGGTGTTCCCGCCGGGTGAGGCACGCGAGGACTGGTCGATTTTGCGCGCGCTCTCCGGCGCGCTTGGAAGACCGCTGCCGTTTGACTCACTGCGCGAACTGCGGCTGCAGATGCGCGCTGAGCATCCGACATTTGGCGAAATCGACGCGGTTTCCAAAGCGGCATGGGCCGCTTTCGGCACGGTTGGCCCGATTGCAGCGACGCCGTTCACCTATCCGATCGCCGATTTCTACAAGACCGACCCGATCAGCCGCGCCAGCCCGACTATGGCTGAGTGCAGCGAGCTATTTGTGACCGGTGGGGGCGAGGGGCGGACCGGCACGCATGGGTAATTTCTGGCATGGCTACGCGTTGCCGACGGCCATCACGGTCGCCGAGATACTGGCGATCGTTCTGCCCCTTTTGCTGGCGATCGCCTATCTGACCTATGCCGAGCGGAAGGTGCTGGCCGCCTCGCAGCTGCGCAAGGGGCCGAACGTCGTCGGCCCGTTCGGGCTCTTGCAGCCGATTGCCGACGGGTTGAAGCTGCTGCTCAAGGAAACCGTGGTTCCGAGCGGTGCCAATCGCGCCGTTTTCATCGCCGCGCCGATGCTGACCTTCAGCCTGGCATTGGTCGCCTGGGCGGTGATCCCGTTTGATGCCGGGGTTGTCGTCGCCAACATCAATGTGGGTATCCTCTATTTGTTCGCGATCAGCTCGCTCTCGGTCTACGGCATCATCATGGCCGGCTGGGCTTCGAACTCGCGATACGCCTTCCTTGGCGCGCTGCGCTCGGCGGCGCAGATGGTCTCCTACGAGGTCTCGATTGGTTTTGTTCTGGTTACTGTGCTGCTTTGCGCAGGCTCGCTGAACCTGACTGATATCGTCACCGCTCAGAGCCGTCTGTGGCTCGGATTCATTCCAGGCTGGTTCGTCATTCCGCTGCTGCCGATGTTCGTCGTATTCTTTGTGTCGGCTCTCGCGGAGACCAATCGGCCGCCGTTCGATATGCCCGAGGACGAAGCGACGCTCGTGGCCGGCTATTTCGTCGAGTATTCGGCGATGAGCTTCGGGCTCTTTTTCCTCGGCGAATACGGCAACATGATCCTGATGAGCGCAATGACCAGCATCCTGTTCCTCGGAGGCTGGTTGTCGCCGATCCCGCTGGAACCGTTTACCTGGATCCCGGGGCCCTTCTGGTTCGCCGCCAAGACCGCGTTCGTCTTGTTCTGCTTCTTGTGGGTGCGAGCCACATTCCCGCGCTTCCGTTACGACCAGCTGATGCGGTTGGGTTGGAAGGTGTTTTTGCCGCTGTCGCTGTTCTGGCTGGTGCTGACCGCGGGCGTTCTGACCGCGTTCGGCTGGGTGCCAAGTCATTGACGGGCAGCGCGTTGACAGCGGGAGTCCCGGCCCTATGGTGACGACAAGGTATTGCCAATGAATCTACTGGCGCGCAGCGCGCGCGGCCTCCTATTGACCGAGCTGATTTCGGGCATGGCGCTGACGTTGCGCTACATGTTCAAGACGCCGGTCACGGTCAATTATCCTTATGAAAAGGGACCACTCAGCTCACGCTTTCGCGGCGAGCATGCTCTACGCCGTTATCCGAACGGCGAGGAGCGTTGCATCGCCTGCAAGCTGTGCGAGGCGATCTGCCCGGCGCTGGCGATTACCATCGAGGCGGAGCCGCGCGAGGACGGCAGCCGGCGCACGACCCGCTACGACATCGACATGACCAAGTGCATCTATTGCGGATACTGCCAGGAGGCGTGCCCCGTCGATGCGATTGTCGAGGGACCGAATTTCGAATTCGCCGCGGAGACTCGCGAGGAACTTTTCTACGACAAGGAGAAATTGCTGGCGAACGGCGACCGCTGGGAAGCGGAGATCGCCAGGAGTCTGTCGATCGAGGCGCCGTACCGGTGATCCTCTCCGCGATCATGTTCTACCTGTTCGCCGCGGTCGCCATCGCCTCGGGCGTGATGGTCGTCTCGGCGCGCAATCCGGTGCATTCGGTGCTGTTCCTTATCCTTGCGTTCTTCAACGCGGCCGGGCTCTTTTTGCTGATGGGCGCCGAGTTCCTGGCGATGATCCTGGTCATCGTCTATGTCGGCGCGGTCGCGGTGCTGTTCCTCTTCGTCGTCATGATGCTCGACATCGATTTCGCGCAGCTGCGCCAGGGCGCCGCGCGATACCTGCCGATCGGTTTGCTGGTGGGCATCATTCTCCTCGCCGAATTGGTGCTGGTATTCGGGAGCTGGGTCATCGCACCCAATGTGGCGACCCTCGCCGCGGCGCCGACGCCGTCGGGCGTGGCGATGACCAATACCCGCGCGCTCGGCGACCTGCTTTACACACGGTACATCTTCGCGTTTCAGGCGGCCGGGATGATCCTGCTCGTGGCGATGATCGGCGCGATCGTGCTCACGTTACGCCGGCGCGCCGACACGAGGCGCCAATCGATCTCCGAGCAGCTGTCGCGCCAGCGCGCCGAGACACCCGAGG
>Ga0207105_1171_pt2 | contig 15612 bp, 11 predicted proteins | sample Alteio_BWMinHeat_77_FD_153569 | JGI IMG/M metagenome (GOLD analysis project Ga0207105, IMG submission 153569) | Enriched cells from forest soil in Barre Woods Harvard Forest LTER site, Petersham, Massachusetts, United States -... | ecosystem: Environmental > Terrestrial > Soil > Temperate forest >... | reverse complement strand
GGCCTCCCGGATGGTGAACAGATCGAGCAAGGTTTGGGTCGGATGCTGGTTGGAGCCGTCGCCGGCGTTTATGACCGGTGCGCCTGCGGCCTCTGCGGCCAGGCGGGCGGCTCCGTCGAGAGGATGGCGGATCACGATCAGGTCCGCATACTGTCCGATCACCTTCATCGTGTCGTAGAGCGTCTCTTTTTTGCTGGCGGAGGTGGTGCTCCCGTCGGCAAAACCGATCACGCCGCCGCCCAGTTGGAGCATCGCTGCTTCAAACGAGAGGCGCGTGCGCGTCGAGGGCTCAAAAAAGCAGCTGGCCATCAATTTTCCTTTCAAGAGGTCGCTTGTAGGCGCCCCTTCCTTGACCTCTCGGGCGGTCTCCAGGATGAAAAGGATCTCCTCTCGGGTGAGGTCCTGGACTGAGAGTAGGGAACGTCTGAACATTTGATCAAGCATCATGGGCGATATATTCCTTCCAGGATTTAACCGGAGTCAAATTAAGATCGAGTTCTGTGAGGCAGGGTAAAAAGAGTTGGGCGATCTGCAAATTGGTGATGAGCGGGATGTTGTGGTCGATGGCGAGGCGGCGGATGGTAAATCCATCAGAAATCACCGAGGGAATACTATTGGTCGGAATATTGACAATGAGGTGGAACTGTTTGGCGAGAATCGCCGAGGTGATGTTGGGCTCTACTGTTTCGCTGGCCTTGTAAAGCATGCGGCTCGCAATCCCTTGCTGCATTAAAAAGTCGTGCGTCCCCTCGGTGGTGTAGAGCTCCCAGTCATCCTGCTCTAGCTTTTGGATCGCGGGGAGAAGTTTTGCTTTCATGCCCTCACCAATGCTGAGGAGGCAGCGCTTGCCGCGGACCTGCTGTCCCGTCGCCACCCAGGAGCGCAAGAACGCCTCGCGGAAGGTGTCCCCAAAGCATCCCACTTCGCCCGTCGACGCCATCTGCACCTGCGCAACGGGATTGGCTCCTTTCATCCGGTTGAACGAAAACTGGGAGGTTTTCACCGCGACGTAGTTGAGGTCAAGCGTCTCTCCTGCAAAACGGGCCGGTCTTCCCAAGATCGCGTGGACAGCGGCAGTGATGAAGTTGTGGTTCACCACCTTCGAGACGAAGGGAATGGATCTAGAGGCGCGCAGGTTGCACTCGATCACTTGGATCTGATTGTCCTTGGCAAGAAACTGAATGTTGAATGGTCCCGTGATGTTCAAGGACTTGACGATCTCTCGGGTAATATTTTTTGTCTGGCGGATCGTTTCGAGGTAGATCCTCTGGGGCGGAATGACGATCGTGGCATCCCCCGAATGGACCCCCGCATTTTCGACGTGCTCGCTGATCACATCGACGAGGATTTTGCCGCCGCTTGCGACACCGTCGACCTCGAGCTCTTTGGCATTCTCAACAAACCGGGAGATTACGACCGGATGCCCCTGCGAGCAGAGGGCCGCCTCGCCCAAGTATTTTTCGAGCTCCGTATCGCTATAGACCACGTTCATGGCGGCGCCCGAAAGCACGTACGAGGGCCGGACAAGCACCGGATACCCGACGGAGCGGGCAAATGCCTTGGCTTGGGGCACGCTGAGCGCCTCTTCCCATTCAGGCTGCTCGATGCTCAGCCGGTTTAGCAGCGAAGAAAACTTCTTTCGATCTTCGGCGCAGTCGATGCTTTCGACGGGCGTGCCCAAGATCGGATAATGCCTCCGCGCTAGCGGCAGGACTAGATTATTGGCGATTTGCCCGCCCACCGAGACGAGGACCCCTTCCGGCCGTTCAAAGTCGGCAATATCGGAGACCCTCTCCAAGGTCAGCTCTTCAAAGTAGAGGCGGTCCGACTCATCGTAGTCGGTGGAGACCGTTTCCGGATTGGAGTTAATCATCACCGTGGTGCGGCCGAGTCTCTTGAGAGTTTTGAGCGCGTTAACGGCGCACCAATCAAACTCCACCGAGGAGCCGATGCAGTAGGGCCCTGACCCCAGAACAACCACGGGCGGCTCAGCAGAAGGAGCAATATCGTGCACCGTACCATGGTAGGTGAGATACAAATAGTTGGTGTCTGCCGAAAACTCCCCGGCCAAAGTGTCGATCTGCTTAATACAAGGAACCACGTGATAGCTGAGCCGCAGGGCGCGCAGCGCGTCCTCGCTCATTCCGCGCAGCCGCCCCAGCGCCCCATCGGAAAAGCCGTCCCGCTTTGCCTCGAGAAGGAGCGCAGGGGTCAGTTCCTCAGCTTGCCGGATCTCCGCCTCCCTTTGCACCAGCGCGTAGATGTGATAGAGGAACCACCGGTCGATCTTAGAGAGATAATGCACCTCTTCGATCGAGCCTCCCCGTTTGAAGAACTGATAGATCGCAAAGAGGCGCCGGTCGGTCGCTTTCGACTGGACAATCTCTTCGGCGGGAACCTCGATCTCCTGAGGATATTCAGAGAGGCCGCTGCACCCGATGTTGAGCATCCGAACCGCCTTTTGCATGGCCTCGGGAAAGGACCTGCCGATGGCCATCACTTCTCCAACACTCTTCATCTCCGAGCCGATGACCCGATTAGCCGACTTGAACTTTTGCGTGTCCCAGCGCGGCATCTTCACGACGACGTAATCGAGCGCCGGTTCAAAGAAAGCGCACGTTTTTTGGGTGATATTATTTTTGAGCTCGTGCAGCAGCCTCCCCAGCGACAGCTTGGCGGCGATGAACGCGAGCGGATAGCCTGTCGCCTTCGAGGCTAGCGCGCTTGAGCGGGAGAGGCGCGCATTGACCTCGATGACCCGGTACTCCCCTGAAAAAGGGTGCAGCGCATACTGGATGTTGCACTCGCCGACGACCCCCAAGTGCCCGATCGTCTTCAGGGCCACTTCCCGCAGGTGATGAAACTCCTGATTCGTCAGCGTCTGGGCGGGGGCGATGACGATGCTCTCCCCCGTGTGGATGCCCATCGGGTCGAGATTTTCCATGTTGCACACCGCGAGCGCGTTGCCGGCAGCGTCGCGAATCACTTCATATTCGATTTCCTTCCACCCCTCCAAGTACTCTTCGATGAGGATTTGAGGGGCGTTGCTGAACGCCTCCCGCGCCCGAAGCTCCAGCTCGCCCGCACTCCCGATCTTCCCCGATCCCAGGCCGCCGAGCGAAAATCCCGACCGCATCATGAGCGGATAGCCGATCTTCTTTCCCGCCTCTAGGGCTTCCTGCACACTGCGCGCCGCAAAACTATGCGGGGTCTCGACACCGATACTTTGCAGCGTCTCTTTGAAGAGGAGCCGGTCCTCCGTGATGCGGATCGTCTCCACCGGCGTCCCAAGGACCTTCACGTTATACTTGTGCAGAACGCCCGCAAGATGGAGCGCAAGTCCCAGATTAAGCGCCGTCTGTCCGCCGAACCCAAGAAGGATCCCGTCCGGCCTCTCCTTCTCGATGATACGCGTTGTCGTTTCTAAGTTCAGCGGCTGGAAATAGACATGGTCCGCCAGCCCCTCGTCGGTCTGCACCGTCGCAATATTGGGATTGATGAGCACCGTCTCGATCCCTTCCTGCTTCAGCGCTTTGATCGCCTGCGATCCCGAATAATCAAATTCCCCCGCCTGTCCGATGCAGAGCCCGCCCGATCCCAAAATCAGCACCTTTGTCATGGACAGATCCCCGCAAAAAACTGTTCAAACAGCCACGCCGTATCGGTCGGCCCTGGCGCCGCCTCGGGGTGGAACTGCACCGCCGAGAACGGAAGCACCTCGTGTGCGATCCCCTCCACCGTCCCGTCGTTCAGATTGCGGAAGGTGACGCGCCATCCTTTCGGGAGCGACCCCTCCGCAACAGCATAGCCATGATTTTGGCTCGTGAGATAGCAGCTCCGGGAGGCCGTGTCGATGCAGGGTTGATTGTGGCCCCGGTGTCCAAAGGGAAGTTTGTAGGTCTTGGCCCCCGCGGCGAGCGCCAGCAGCTGCGCCCCCAAACAAATGCCAAAGATCGGCTTTTCTTGGCGCAGGGCCTTCTTCAAGATCTCAATCGTCTCAACGTAGCTCGCCGGATCGCCCGGGCCGTTCGACAGCACGACCCCATCGAACTCCTCTTGAGAATAGTCGTAATCGTAGGGAACACGGCGGATCACCGCAGGAAATTTTTGGAGCGATCGTAAGATATTACGTTTCATCCCGCAGTCGACCACGACAATCTTTTTTCCTTGGGAGCCATAGACGATCGGCTCCCGAATGGAGACGATGCCCCCTAAACAGCATCCGGGTTCTTGAGGAGGAAACTGCACGTGGCCGGAGCGTGAAATAGCCCCTCGCATCGTTCCCGACGCGCGGATCATTTTCGTGAGATGGCGAGTATCGACACCGGTAATCAAGGGAACGCGCTGGTCATGCAGCCACTCTACGAGCGACTGCGTGCTTTTCCCATGGCTCCAGGCGGTGCATAGGGTGCAGACTACAATCCCGGCGGCATGGATCTTTGAGGACTCCCACTGGCTCGGCTCCGGAACGCCGTAATTGCCGATCAGCGGCGCGGTAAAGACAAGAATTTGGCCGGCGTAGGAAGGATCGGTTAAGGAGAGGTCATAACCGGTCATCCCGGTGCTGAACACCACCTCGCCTGCAAATTCAGTCTGCTGCCACGCGGGCGACATCCCCTCGAAGACTTCGCCATTTTCCAAATAGAGTTTTGATGGGGCGAGGGTCAAGCAGGAAGAGATCTCTTCGATGGCAGAAGAGGGAGGATTTTGGACGACAGGCTCGTGGAGGCTACCCATGTGAATCAATACCGCCCGTTTGATTTTGCCCGAACTTTAGAGGATTTTTTATCGTTAGTCAAGGAATTTAGAGCAACAAAAGTGCCCGGCAGTGTAAAATCGCCGGGAACAAACATTTAGTAACGAGTTGGATTGAGTAGGGCAGTTTAATGCAAAGGTGCTAAGACGCAGGGAAGAATATATAATGGCAACGATCGAGAACAACCAGATCATTTTGGTAACCCCGGAAAAACCAGCTGTCATCGGCGGAAAACTATTCTAAATCCCGGACAATATTATGGCCCAATCCCCTCCCGTCCAAGTCTTTGAAGAGCCCCCTGCCGGCTTTGCTCCTCGTGTGGAAATCGCAGGCTGCTATCTAGAATTCGACCACAAACTTCTCTTGATGCAGCGCGCCGCCGGAAAATCGGAGCCGGAGCGCTGGGGCGTGCCCGCGGGAAAGCTCGAACCCGGTGAGACAAAAGAACAGGGCGCCCGTCGCGAACTTTTGGAAGAGACGGGAATTGTCGCGCACGAGCTCACTTACTTAGGGGCCTTGTACATCCGCAAACCCGGCATTGATTATATTTACCACCCCTTCAAGGTCCACCTCAGCAGCAAGCCCGCTGTGCATTTGTCCGATGAGCATCTCGCATACAAATGGGTCGCCTTGCAGGAAGTAAAAGAACTGCCTCTTGTGGGAGGCGCTTGGGAAGCTTTAAAACATTATGGATGGAAAGTGTGAATGAATTTTACTTCGTGCGCCATGGGCAGACAGATCACAACATCACTCCGGCGATCTCATCCTGAAGCGCGAGGGACTCCGGACCCTAAAGAACCTTTCTCGATGAAATACAAATTTGCTTGATTTATTTTAGCAATCTTTTATAGAATCAGGGCAAAGGGATCGGGAGTTCTCGATCGGTGGGTTGCCTCAGCTTTTGCTGGGGCATTTCGCTTTCTGGGGGGTACAGTTTTAGTCCTGTTCTTTCAAATTCAGGGAAACCCAGCAACTTTTCCTTCACGACATCAAAAGCTCTGCTTGGTTTTGCATGGATGACATGCTTTGCTATAGGATGGGCCACGAGATCTGCGATTTGCAGTCCACAGCTATTTGTTTTTTTGCTTGCAAACCTGATATCAAAGGGATAACACTTCCCGACCAAAGAAGCTTGATTCGAGATGTTTCTAAAAACTGATTCTCAATCTTTGTCTTCGGCTTTGCCGCGACTCTCAACGATGATATGAGTCAGATGATTTAGCTGATTTGCACTCTCTAAAAACCGGATTTTCAGGATTGATTGAAGTCATCCCATGGTCACCACTTTCATCTGCAAAAACAATGTATTCGCTAAAGTTCGACGAGACCATTTTTCCGATTGCTCAATTTATTATTTAGCGCATGGTATTCCAGTAAAGAGTATGTTGCAAGATTTTTCTTGTCCGCAGTCAAGTATTGATCCATCCCAGCAAGCATTTTGTCGGGGCCGACAAAATGGTCGGTATCGGCAGTCAAGCAGAGAGTTGAGGATTGTTTTTCAGCGAAAAAAAATAATGTTGCAAAATTAAGTTGTGCAATAATCTCTAAAAAGTTAACAGGAAAGTAAACAAGGAGAACGTATGATCGTTATACACCCGGTGATTTATCCAATCGTTTCCCTCATTGCAGGGATTTTAATTCTCATCTTTCCAAAAATTTTAAATTTTGTCGTGGCGGTCTATTTGATCATCATCGGCATCATGGGGCTTGCAGCACAAACCTAGTATATGGAGAAAAAAATGATATATCCGTTAATTTATCCGATCATTTCGATCCTGACCGGTATTTTGATCCTGATCTTTCCAGAGATCCTTAACTTTGTCATCGCGATCTATTTGATTGTGATCGGCATCGTGGGCATCGTGGGAAGACGCGGCTTCTTCTAAGGAATTTATGCCCTTAGTTACAGGTCCGCGCGCTAAAACAAGAGAGGGAATTTCTGAGAACATCCGCATCGAGATGCATGCGGGTAAATCTCAGAAGCAGGCCATTGCCATCGCGCTTTCGGAAGCGCGGCGAGCCGGCAACATGTCCCGCAGAAGGCTCGTCAGAAAAAACACCCCCAGAAAAAAACGGGCAGCATGAAAATCTTTTTTACCTTTTTCTTAAGCCTTTGCGCCTCCGCAGCTCTCTATGCCGCGCCTTACGTCGTCAAGGATTACGGGAATCTGCTGCAGATGCCCGGCTTTAACAGCTCCCTCCTAGAAATGCATTTTAAACTCTATGCCGGCTACGTCAAAAACACCAATGATCTGATGAGCTCTCTCGATGCCTTAAGTCAAGATGGAAAATCGGGATCTTACGAGTACGGGGCCTTAAAGCGCCGCTTGGGCTGGGAGTTTGACGGGATGCGGCTGCATGAGCTCTATTTTGAAAACCTCGGCGGGAATGGCAAGCCTAATGCCTCAAGCCCTCTCTACAAGGCCCTCGTCGCGCAGTTCGGAAGCTACGAGAACTGGAAGAAAGACTTCATCGCGACCGGCATGATGCGCGGAATCGACTGGGCGATCTTGTACTTTGATCCCCAAATGGGAAAGCTCGTGAACGTATGGATCAATGAGCATGACGTGGGGCATCTTGCGACCGGCTCTCCGATTCTCATCATGGATGTCTTTGAACACGCCTATATGCCTCAGTTCGGACTCGACCGCGCAAAGTATATCGACGTCCTCTTCACCAATCTCAATTGGGAAGCTCCGGCGCAGCGTTACAATGCAATGATGTCTGCAAAAAAATAACCAGACTTGAATATTAAGATTTGAAGAACTCCTTCCCTTCTGAAGGAAGGAGATTCTCCGACGGTCAAGGCGGCGGGGCGCTTACAGCGCCTTCCGCCCCTGAATTTATAGCCCGCCTTGACCCGGCCCTAAAGGGCCAGGATTGCGGCGAGCGCACCGTTCAACGCAAAATCGGCTTCCATATGAACTTAACAATGTAATAGCGGCACTCACGGGAAGCCAGTGAGTGCCGCTATTACATAATACTTTGATAAAATATCTCAGGATGAGAATAGTGAAATCATGTCCTCATCCCGCTTAAAAAAAGCCTCGTTGAAGTTCATAGTGAGCTTAGGCATTGTGAGCCTCTTTGCCGATATGACCTACGAAGGCGCCCGGAGCATCGCCGGCCCCTACCTCGCGCTTTTGGGTGCGAGCGGAACTGCTGTGGGAGCGGTCATCGGGTTGGGGACGTTCGCCGGATATACGCTCCGAGGCCTCTTCGGATACCTCAGCGATCAAACTGGCCGCTATTGGCTGATGACAATTGTTGGCTATGTCATCAACTTGCTCGCCGTTCCCCTGCTTGCCTTTGCGGGCAGCTGGCAGATGGCCGCCTTCTTGATTGTTATGGAACGCTTCGGCAAAGCGATCCGTGTTCCTGCGCGTGACGCTCTACTTTCTTATGCCACTAAGCAGGTGGGCCATGGTTTTGGGTTTGGACTGCATGAGGCCCTCGATCAAATTGGAGCCGTTTTGGGCCCGCTGATCATCTCCCTGATGCTCTTCTATAAGGCGAGTTACCAGATGGGTTTCGCCGCCCTGCTCATTCCGGCCGTACTGGCTCTTTTGACGCTGGCGTTTGCGAGGATTTCCTATCCGAGCCCGCAGAAATTGGAAACGCAGACGGCTCCCTTGAAGACAAAGGGGTTTTCTAAGACATTCTGGCTCTATATCTGCGCGGTGGGACTGGTTGTGGCGGGATATGCCGATTTTGCGCTCATTGCATATCATTTCCAGAAGGCTTCTGCTGTGCCTCCTGTCTGGATTCCCATTTTTTATTCGCTGGCGATGGGGGTCGACGGCCTCACCGCTCTCATCATCGGAAAACTCTTTGATCTAAAGGGAATTTCGGTCCTTTGCTATGCGACGGCGATCTCTCTATTTTTTGCACCTCTGGTATTCCTCACCGGTTTTTATGGCGCTTTGTTTGGAATGGTCCTCTGGGGCATCGGCATGGGGGCGCAAGAGTCGATCCTGCGTGGAATTGTGGCGGCGCTAGTGTCCCCAAATAAACGGGGCTCTGCTTATGGGTTTCTCAATATGTCGATCGGGATTTTTTGGGCGGTGGGAAGCGCGATCATGGGATTATTCTACGACATTTCGATTGTCTATCTGGTGATTTTTTCTGTGATCGCCCAAGCGGCTGCGATCCCGCTCTTTTTACTGGTCAAAATCCGAGGAAAGACCTAAACGCAAACCCTGGCTAAATGTGACTGTACTCCAAAACAGACGCGTCTATTTTGTAATAGACTCCAAAATAGCCGGGAACAGCAAGCTTTTTCTTCCTCCCTTTTTAAACGTGCCCGTGCCCATACGCTAAGACGTTTTGGCATGATTCACACTTGGGTAACACAGAGCGAAGATTCAACGCAAAGGCGCAAACATACTTTTACGCATAGTTTATCTTGAAGCGTTATATAACTAACAACTTGTGGTGATTAGGACAGTTAAACGCAAAGGCGCAAAGGCGCAAAGACGCAGGAGGAGAAGTCGCTTTCATTTCCCATCTTTTTCTTTGCGTCTCCGCGTCTTTGCGCCTTTGCGTTGAATTGCCATACTCCCTCAACCTGAAAACAAAGCAAGAAAAACTTATGGAAAAGTATGTGTGCACCTTAGCGTCTTTGCGTTGAGACCGGGCTTTACTTATTCTACGCTATGGCAAATTTCTGAAGTGTCCCAGCCGCCGCCAAGCGCCTTATACAGCGTGATCAGCTGCAAGAGCGCGGTGGTGTCGCTGGCAAGGAGTGCCTCCTCTGCAGCGATCAGCTTCTGCTGGCTGCTGATCAGATCGAGGACGTTGATCAGTCCTCGGATATACCTTTCGTCGGTCAGCGCCACAAGCCGCTCGTTGTAGTCTCGATTTTTTTCGAGCTCGCGGCTGGCGGCCACATCTTTTCCGTAGGCGATGAGAGCGCTCTCGGTCTCTTGCAGGGCGCTCAGCACAGTCTGATAATAGGTAGAAGCTGCAGCAGAGGCGGCGGCTTGGCTGGCCCTTAAAGTGCCCATCAGACGCCCGCCTTGAAAGAGCGGGATGTTGAAGTCGCCACCAAAGGCCCAGGTGCGGCTCGACCACTGGAAGAGGTCGCTGAGCGCAAGCGATTGGAGGCCGCCGTCGCCGCCGAGGGAAAAGGAGGGATAGAAAGAGGCCACGGCGACGCCGACGGTGGCCGTTGCGGCGGCAAGGTCGCGCTCGCGCTGCCGCACATCGGGCCTGCGGCGGAGCAGATCCGAACGGAGTCCGAGCGACACTTCCTGAGGCAGCGCCGGAAGGGGCGCTACAGGCATCAACTCTTCGACTAAAGCCTCGGGCACTTTGCCGGTGAGGATGGAGAGAGTGTAGATGTTCTGGTAGATGTGGGCGATGAGCGGAGGGAACTGCGCTTTTGCTGTGAAGAGCTGGCCCTGGATGGTCAGGAGATCGAGATCGTTGGAATAGCCGGTCTCGACGCGCTTCTGGACGACGTCTTGATTTTGCTCGAGGAGCTCGATGTTTTGTTCGACGAGGAGCGCTTGGCTCTGGTAACTGCGCAGCTGCATGTAGTTGATGGCGATCTCGGCATAGACGGAGATCAGAGTGTCATTGCGGGCTTCGGTTGCGCTTCCAATGTGCGCTTCGGTTGCCTCGACGCCTCGGCGGGTTTTTCCAAAAAGGTCGATCTCCCAGGTCGCGTCTAGGAGGGCGTTATAGAGGTTTTGCACTTGCGGAATTTGGATGGCAAACGGAAGGGCGCTGGGGCCAATTGTTGTCATCGGCGTGCTGGGCGTGGGCGCTTGGATGGCGAACACGGGTCCGTTTTTACTGAAGTAGGTCTTGGTGGCGTTAAAGTCGGCGTTGATGTGGGGGAAAAGATCGGCCGCTGTCACTTTTTTGAGCGCGCGGGCTTGGAGGATGTTGGCCTCAGCGGCGGCGACGTTGTAGTTGTACAGGGCCGCTTGCTCGATATAGGCGGTGAGCAAAGGATCGTTAAAAATCTTCCACCATTCTTGGATGACCTCTTTTTGGGAGAGGGCAATCTCGATCTCGGCGCTATCCCCTTCCCACGCGGCGGAGACGACGACTTCGGGAGGATGGTAGTTGGGGCCGACCATGCAGCCGCTCAAAATCGCGGTGAAGAAGATCAGGTTTCTGGTTTTCATTGCAATCTCCTCTTGAAAAATGCGCCGGCCCCGGTAATGGTGAAGCAGGCGATGACGGCCATGGGCCAGATGTTATGAAAGACAATGGATGCCGGCAACGCTTTGAGAAAAAGTCCCTTAGAAATGATGAGCATGTAGCGCATAGGGATCACGTAGGTCAGCGGCTGAAGCCACGTAGGCATATTCTCAATGGGGGTGGCAAAGCCGGAGAGCAGCACGGAGGGCATCATGAAGATAAACGTGCCGAGCATCGCCTGCTGCTGGGTGCTGGAGAGGGCCGAGATGAATAGTCCAATGCCGCTGATCGCGCTGACGAAGACAAAAAGGCTGAGGAAAAAGAGGAGGAGCGACCCGGTGAAGGGAACGCCGAGCACAAGTGTGCCTATCGTCATCATGAGGGTCCCTTCCGCAGCGCCGATGAGGATGCCGGGGACGATTTTTCCGATGAGGATTTCAAAGGGAACAAGGGGCGAGACGAGAAGCTGATCGAAGGTGCCTAGCTCCCGCTCGCGCGCCACAGATTGTGTGGTGACAACGAGGCAGGTGAGCATGGAGAGCGTGGCGACGAGCGAGGAGATATTGTACCAGTAGTAGAGAATATTTGGATTGAACCAGATCCGGCTGATTAAGGCGGCATTTTCCGGCTCAAATCCCACCTTGGCGTCAAAATCGGCGCTGAATTGGTCGACGATCCTCGAGGTATAGCCGACGACGATTTGGGCGGTATTCGATTTTCTTCCATCTAAGATGAGTTGGACATTGGCCGGTTTGCCCGCATCGAGGTTACGCGAGAACTGCTCATCGATGGAGACGACCATGACCCCTTTTTGATTGTCGATAAAGGGGGCGATCTCCTCGACTCCTTTTAGGTAGATGATGTGGCTGAACACTGGCGCGCCATGAAATCGTTGGACTAGTTCAAAGGCCTGCTCTCCGTTGTCTCGGTTGAGGATGCCGATCGGCACATCTTTCACATCGAGCGTGGCGGCGAAGGCAAAGATGAACAGCTGGATGATCGGAGGAAGAATAATAGAGATCCGGCTGCGTCGATCGCGCAGGACGGCGAGGAGCTCTTTCCAGATGAGAATGAGAATTCGGTTGATCAATCGAGCCTCTTGACGGTTTTATACGCTGTGATGAGAAAAAAAATGGCCCCGATGCCGAGCATCGGAAGCAGGTTAAATAAAATCAGCCCCCAGATGTTGCCCACCATAAAAAGGGTCTGCAGGCACTGGACAAAATATTTGGCCGGCATGACATAGGTCAAACATTGGATCCATACCGGCATGCTCGCGATCTCAAAGAGAAATCCGGAGAGAATGTAGGCGGGCAAAAATCCGGCGGTGATCGCGATCTGCGAGGCGAGGGCTTGGTTTTTGGCAAGGGTTGAGATCATGAGTCCGATCCCGAGCGCACAGAAGAGGAAAACCGCTGAGACGAGACCTAGAAGTAAAAAAGAGCCGCGCAGGGGCAGCCCGAACACGAGGACGGAAATGACAGCGCAGATCGTCATCGACACCATGCCTAGGAGGAAGTAGGGCAAGATTTTTCCGATCACGAGCTCCACAATCCCCACATTGGTCGACATCATCGCCTCCATCGTTCCCCGTTCCCATTCGCGCGCCACCACAAGCGCTGTGAGCAGAGTGCCGATCAGCGTCATGATGATCGCAAGCGATCCTGACAGGAGAAAAAACCGGCTCTCCAACTGCTCATTGTACCAAAAGCGGGGCTGCACGTTCACGGGGGGCAGTCGTTTCACATCCCCTTGGAGCCTCTCCTGGATCAGCCAATTGTTGAAGGCGCCGAGCACATAGTTCTGTAGAAAGTTCGCGGTGTTCGGCTCGCTGCCGTCCGCGATCACCTGAATGGGCGCAATCACATCGGGGCGGTATCTAAAGGCGGAAAAGTAGGACGGCACCACGACAAATCCGCGCACAGCGCCGCTCATTAAATCGGGAATGATCTCTCTGCGGTCGCGCACGATCTTGACGTCAAAGTAGGGATCATCCGTCATCGACTTTGCAAAACGCTGCGCATCGGGCGCCGTGTCCTCGAGCACGAGGCCGATCCGCAGATGGTCCAAATCGAGCGAGACTCCATACCCATAGAGAAACAGAAGAATGAGCGGCAGCACGACGCTGATCAGGATCGTGCTGGGATCGCGCACGATCTGATACGACTCTTTGGTCCAGAGCGCTTTGAGTCGGCGCCACCTTCCTTCGCGGATCTCTTCAGCTAGGGTTTTTTGCATCATACTCTTCAATTAGTTTCACAAAGGTGTCTTCTAACGTGGGGTTCGGGTGCTCGGGAGATTTTGCAATCTCCTTGAGCCCGTCGGGCGTCCCGATGTGGATCACCCGTCCTCGATAAATGAGCGCGATCCGATCGCAATATTCGGCCTCGTCCATAAAGTGGGTCGTGACCATCACCGTCACCCCTTTTTCCACAAGACCGTTGATGTGGGTCCAAAATTCTCTGCGTGTTAGGGGATCGACTCCTGATGTGGGCTCATCCAAAAACAACACTTCGGGGTGGTGCATGGTAGAGCAAGCGAGTGCGAGCCTCTGCTTAAATCCTAAAGGTAACGAGTCGGAGGTCATATTCAGATAGGGCTGGAGGCTGAACACCTCCACCATTTCTTTGATCGCCGCCTCTCTGGGACCATTTTTGAGATTGTAGATGCCCGAAAAAAAATCCAGGTTCTGCTTTGAGCTCAGCGTCCCATACAGTGAGAACTTTTGGGCCATGTAGCCGATGTGGGAACGAGCGACTCCAGGAGCCTTCTGCAAGTCGACCCCGTTGACAGCAGCTCTTCCCTCTGTGGGTGTGAGCAGGCCGCAGAGCATCTTAAAAATCGTCGATTTCCCTGCGCCATTGGGGCCGAGAAGCCCAAAGATTTCTCCGCGCGGCACTTCAAAGCTGATATGGTCCGCAGCAGTGAACGCTCCAAATTTTTTGGTCAGATTGTCTGCCACGACAACCTTTTCCGTTGTCTCAGGAGCGCGGGGCGCCATCTTCGCGAGTTCAGATTCCCTCTCAGGGATGCCGCCCAAGATATCGAGGAACGCATCTTCAAAGCGCGGCGGCGTCGGCTCTACCGTTCCCTTGAATCCGTTCAAGTCGACCGGTAGCGTTGCCTCTTTCAGCACGAGCCGCAGATCTTGCGCCTGGATCGTCCCGTCGATCACATTCTTCTGCTGGAGCACATAAGCAAGGAGCTGTCGGCGGCTTCCTTCAATGTGCGTCACTTTAAAGACGCGTCCTGCGACCCGATCGGTCAAAGTTTTCGGATTTCCATGATAGAGAAGTTTTCCCTCATTGATCAAGATGACCGTGTGGCACCGCTCCGCCTCATCCAAGTAGGCCGTGCTCCACACAATGGAGACCCCCTGCTCAAGCAGCTCATGCACCATCTTCCAGAGCTCGCGCCGCGAAATCGGGTCCACGCCTACACTCGGCTCGTCAAGTAATAATAAAGTCGGTTTTTTGATGAGAGCGCAGGCAAGGCCCAACTTTTGTTTCATCCCGCCGGAGAGATTTTTCGCGAGCCGCTCTGTAAAGGGTTCTAGGCCCGTGAATTTCAACAGCCGCTCCATCGTCGCCTTTCGTTCTTCTCCTACAACACCGCGCAGATCGGCGTAGAGGTTCAAGTTCTGCATAACGGTGAGGTCTTCATAGAGGCCAAATTTTTGGGGCATGTAGCCGGTGAGATAATGGATATTTTCGGCATCCTTGATGGTGTCATAACCCTCGACCGTAATGGTCCCCGCCGTGGGCTTGAGGAGGCCGGCGATGAGCCGGATCAGCGTCGTTTTCCCGGAGCCGTCGGGCCCTACGAGGCCAACGATCTCTCCCTTAGGGATCGTGGCATTGATGTCCTGGAGCGCGGGAGTCTGCGCTTTAGGAAACAGTTTGGATAAGTTCTGAATATTGACAAGGACCTCATTCACCGCATTTCCTCTTCAATGTCACCGTCACCGGCATCCCCTGTTTCAACACGCCATTGGGATTGTCGACATAGATGCGCAGCCGATAGACGAGGTCGGTGCGCAGCTCTGTCGTCTCCACCGTCTTCGGCGTGAATTCAGAAACAGGAGAAATGAAGCCCACACGTCCAGTATAACTTTTAGCTCCTTGCGCATCTGTAAAGACTTCCGCCTCCATTCCAAAGCAGACATCGCCGAGATCCCTTTCGCTCACATAGGCCCGAACCCACACCGGCGAGCTGACAGAAATCGTATAGACAGGATCTGCGGGATTGACCACCGTTCCGGGCTCCCGGATCCGAGTCAGAATGATCCCCTCGGTCGGCGCAAAGGCTTCTGTATATTCTAAATTGTTCAGGGCGACGGCGAGGCCCGCCTCCGCTTGATCGAGATTGGCGCGCAGCTGATCTCTCTGCGACTGCACGTCATCCAAATCTTCCTGGGACACCGCGCCGATCCCAATCAACTCTTTGCGCCGCTTCAAGAGTTTTTCGGCGTTCGCAAAGGCCGCAGCGACCGAATCTTTATTTGCCGCTGCCAAGTCCACATCGTGATTATAGGGCGTCTTGTCCAATTTGGCCAGCAGCTGGCCTTGCGTCACAAGATCTCCCTCTTCATAATGGAGCTCTTCCACCTGGCCTGCGACACGAAATCCAATATCCACTTGGCGCACGTCCACGTTAGAAGACACCTTTGTGAAACTAATTGAAGAGTATGATGCAAAAAACCC